>Ga0070731_10000437_pt1 | contig 57762 bp, 48 predicted proteins | sample Coa_R1_2_FD_66448 | JGI IMG/M metagenome (GOLD analysis project Ga0070731, IMG submission 66448) | Surface soil microbial communities from Centralia Pennsylvania, which are recovering from an underground coalmine fire - Coalmine... | ecosystem: Environmental > Terrestrial > Soil > Unclassified ... | reverse complement strand
ATTCTGACCGACTTCGTCGGCGGCTGTTACAAGTGTGACAATATGCTTGACATTGTGCGGACCGCTGATTGATGCTGAGACGGTTTTGTGACTGACCGTGCCACAAGCCGCCGCCCCGCAAATCCTTGGCCTGAACGTATAGCCGGCCTTCCCCCGAAAAGACAGGAACTTGTCCGTCCGGTCATTGAGAATCCCCGCAACTTCCTGTTCCTGAGTATCCGTGCCTTGGCGGAAAAACTGTGCACAGATACGGCTACGCTGCTGCGAGCCATTCGCGGAATGGGGTTTTCGGGCTATCCCGAGTTTCGCCGTTACCTGCACGAACTGACTATGTCTCGGGCTACTTCGCTCGATTCCATGTTGGCGAGTGCCGCAAGAGATTCTGACATCCCATCGCATGTTCGTGACTCTCTCGATCAGGATCAGAAGAACCTTCTCGCATTGCAGAACACGCTGGACACCCGCCAACTGTCGCGCCTGGCGCAGCGGGTGTGGTCTTCCCGCCGGGTTCTTGTGCTCGGAGGTGATTTGGCGTCTGCGCTGGTTTTTTATCTGGAACATCATCTGGTGATGCTGGGTCTTCCGGTGTTTTCGGCCACCAGTGCCGGCAGGGTCGTCCATCTGGTGCGCACAGCGGGGAAGAAGGATCTCGTGGTTGCTATGAGCTTTCATCGTTCATTACGCCAAACAGTTGACGGAATGCGTCAGGCCAAAAGTAAGGGTGCGTATACGGTCGGAATTACCGATACGTTCGTTTCACCGATCGCACGGTTTGCCGATGAGTGCTTCATCGCATCCGTTGAGACTTGTCATTTCGGCGACTCTTACGTCGCCCCGATGGCTCTGCTGAACGTAATTCTGGTGGCCTGCGCCAATTACCGGCGCAAGCGTGTACTGGAGCTCGCCCGGGATGCCGCGCAGGAGCAGCAGCATGGATTCCGCTGGTATGAGGAGGAGTGAAGCGCTGCTAGGCTAGCGGCCAAGGCGACGCTACCGAATTTCTATGCGAATCGAGAATATCGAGCTACGCGAACTCCGAATGCGTCTGAAGGCGCCGTTTGAAACCAGTTCGGAAGTGACCTGGGACCGCCGCATTTTGTTGGTCGATGTCGGAGTGGATGGCCTTCACGGCTGGGCCGAAATCACTGCCGCCGAAGATCCCTTTTACAACAGCGAGACCACCGAGACCGCGTGGCACATGATGGAAGACTTCATCGTTCCATCCGTCCTGGGAAAGGAAATCGACCGGGCGGCCGAGATCGCCGACCACCTGCAGCCCATTCGCGGCCATGAAATGGCCAAAGCCGGCATCGAGAACGCGGTCTGGGATATTGAAGCGCAACAAAAGAATTTGCCGCTGGCGAAATTGCTGGGCGGAACCCGCGACGAAATCCCGTGTGGTGTTTCTATCGGCATTCAGGACAGTATCCCAACACTCCTCAGCAAAATCGAAAACGAACTTCGCGCCGGTTATCAGCGGATCAAGTTGAAAATAAAACCGGGAAAAGATGTGCCGGTCGTTGCCGCAGTTCGAGAGCGTTATCCAAAAATCCGGTTGATGGTGGATGCAAACTCCGCCTACCGGTTAGAAGATCTCGAAACCTTAAAGTCTTTAGACCAGCACGGCCTCATGATGATTGAGCAGCCACTGGCCTGGGACGATATCTATCAGCATTCCCGGCTGCAGGCTCAGCTGCAAACACCAATTTGCCTGGACGAATGCATCCATAACGCCTCCCATGCCGACGCCGCCATCAAGCTGGGCGCTTGCCGGATCATCAACATCAAGCTAGGCCGTGTCGGAGGACACTCCCAGGCTAAGCGAGTTCACGATACCTGTCTCCACGACTCGATCCCAGTCTGGTGTGGTGGCATGCTCGAATCCGGTGTCGGACGCGCTCACAACATTGCCATGTCCACCTTGCCAGGCTTTGTGCTTCCCGGTGACGTTTCAGCGAGTCAGCGCTACTGGCATGAAGACATCATCGACCCAGAGGTCGAAGTTACGCCCGACGGAACCATTCGCCTGGGCGAAGCGCCAGGCCTGGGTTATGCGGTTCGCAAGAAAAAAGTTGACGAGCTCACAGTTCGGCACCAGCGCTGGGTTGCGTGATGATTAGGTCAGACCCGTGCAACTGTACAGGCGTTTTGTGCTAGACAAAAACTCCTTGTTGTCAATCCGAGGAGCTCAAGCGACGAGGAATCTGCAGTTCTTCTGGTGTTGGATAAATGCATGTCCTCACGTCCTATAACCAAACCCGGCGGACCACAACACCTGAAGGCGAATGCGCTTTCGCTGCTCGACGCTATCATCTTGGGCCTTGCCAGTTCCGCCCCGGCACAAACTATGGCGGTCGCGCTGCCGGCTTTGGTGTTGGCCGTCAACTATGCGGGCCTGTTGCCAATCATCTGCGCATTTATACCCATGCTTGGCATTGCTTTGGGTTATCAGCGATTGAATCGGTGGGACCAAAGCTCGGGGGCGACTTACACGTGGGTCTCCAAAGCACTACATCCTTATTTAGGCTTCGTCGCGGGCTGGATGATTCTTCTCTATTACACGCTTGGCACGACGAGCACCACGGTCCCCGCTGGCACCTACACATTACAATTGTTAGCGCCAGGACTAGCGAACAGTAAGCTGGCCGCGGCGGCTGTCGGGAGCCTTTGGAATGTACTGGTCACAATACTGTTACTTGGAAAGATTGAATTCGCTGCCCGGTTTCAGCGCGTGCTCGCCAGCTTCGAATACGCAGTCCTGTTGATCTTCGTCACGCTAGGGATAAGAGCATTGCTCTTACATCACGCTGCAGCGCAGGTAACTCCCGCATGGTTCACTTTCTCGGCAGCCGGAGGCGTTAAAGGATTTTTGGCAGGGATGCTGATCGCCGTCTTTATGTATTCCGGGTGGGACGCTGCCATCTACGTCAACGAAGAGACCTCGAAAAAGGAATCCAACCCGGGCCGTGCGGCGATTGCAAGCGTGATCATTTTGCTATTTGTGTATTGCATCATTACGTTCGCGTATCAGGGAATTCTGCCGCGCTCCGAACTGCAAAGTTCGTCAGGCAACGCATTGGCAGTGATCGCTGCCCACCTGTGGCCAGGGCCGGGCTCAACCTTGCTGAGCCTTGTGGTCTTGCTCGGTACAGTTGCCTGTTTGCAGGTTGCGGTCGTTTCATCCTCACGGCTTGGGTTTGCTATGGCCGAAGATCGCGTGATGCCGGCATTTTTCAGAATCGTTCATCCCGCGACCGGCAGCCCATGGGCTGTAACCTTGTTCATGGGCGGTTTGAACCTCTTATTCCTGGGGCTGACTGTGTTTGAGGCCGGAGGCATTCGCGACGTGCTTTCGAACATTGCTGGCGCGCTCGGAATCATCGCTTCTCTTTTTTATGCGCTCACCGCGATCGCAGCCGTCTGGCGATATCGGCATGAGTTATTGCGCAACCCCGGCAATTTCGTTCTTGGCGGTTTGTGGCCTGCATTAGGCGCAGTTTGTCTGCTCGCCGTCGTCGTGGAAGCGGTCGCGACCCGAGCGGTCTCCCCGGCAGTCTTGTGGGCAGGCCTCGGAGCTACGGCTTTGGCCATCCCGATTGCCATTGCCATCCGCTGGTTCGGCAAAGTTCCGTTTTTGGCGCCATCGCGACAAACTCCATCGCATGATTATGAAGCATAAGAAATCCAGCCCATTGAAAAGACCATCCGGCAAACCCGTTCTGAAGAATACGACGCGGTCGCAGCGGCTGTTCGCGCAAGCGCAGAAGGTCATTGCCAGCGGCGTCAACAGCACCGCTCGAATGCCAAGCTCGGGCTGGTCGCCGTACCCATTGTTCGTCCAGCAGGGAAAAGGATCCCGCGTATTCGATGTCGACGGTAACGAGTTCATCGATTACTTGCTTGGATTGGGTCCCATGCTGCTCGGCCATCGGCCGGAGCGCGTAACCCGGGCGGTTGTCGACTTCATCACTCAGCGGGGCACAGTCTTCGCTTTGCCGGTTGCCGATGAAATCACGCTTGCGCAAAAAATTATTAACGCCGTGCCCAGCGTTGAGCAGGTGCACCTATCGAATAGTGGCACGGAAGCAGTTCTATACGCGCTCCGGCTTGCGCGCGCATTTACCAGCCGCAAGAAGATTGTCCGCTTTGAAGGCATGTATCACGGCTTTTCGGATGGCGTGTATTGGAGTAAGCATCCTCCGCTCGAACAGGCCGGGCCGGCGATGCAACCGGTTCCCGTTGCCCAAGGCCCCGGAATGCCGGACGGGCTTGACGCTTCGCTCATCATCCTCCAATGGAACGATGGCGAGATGCTCGAGCGCACAATTCAAGCGCTGGGAGATCAGATTGCGGCGATCATAACCGAGCCCATCATGTGCAACACGGGGTGCATTCTGCCCGAACCCGGCTATCTCGATCTGATGCGCAAATTAACCCGGGAATTCGGGATCGTGCTTGTCTTTGATGAAGTAATTACCGGATTCCGCATCTCCCTCGGAGGAGCACAGCAGCATTACGGCATTAGCCCGGATTTAACCGTAATGGCGAAGGGCTTCGGTGGCGGGTTTCCGGTTGCTGCCGTCGGCGGCAAAAAAGAGATCATGCAGCTGGTGGCCGATGGTCTTGTCTCCATGGCGGGAACCTATAGTGGCAACGGCATTGCCGTCAGCGCAGCCAATGCTACCCTCGATTTTCTGGCACAGCCCGGTGTTTATCGACAATTATTCGGCAGGAGTGAGGCCCTCATGCGGGGCATCAGCGAGCGTCTCTTAGCCGCCGGTTTCCCCAGCGAGGTGGTTGGCCTTGGGCCAGTTTTTCAGCTCTGGTTCACCGACTCTCACATCCGCAATTACCGCGATGCGGTTCATCATGCGCGCAAGGATCTCTTCCGCATCTGGTGGGAAGAAATGATGCAACAAGGGGTGCTTTTCCATCCAGATGCCTTTGAGAACCTGTTTGTCTCCTTTGCGCACACGGAAGAGGATGTCGAACTGACACTGAAAGCGGTAGATCGAGCCCTTCTCGGCATGCTGCGCAGAGCGCCGTAAACTTTCGATCACACATCCGAGGGTGAGAGTGAAGCGAACATGCGTACTTGGGATTGACCTGGGAACATCGGCTCTCAAAGTTGTGGCCGTTTCCCATCAGGGCCGCGTTCTTGCCACTGCCCGCGAGCCCTATGAAACGATCACAAACAGCGAAGGCCAAGCGGAACAGAGATGCGAAGATTGGCTGAGAGCACTGGCACGGGCCGCATCCAAAATCAACTCCCGCGGCAAATTGCAAATCGAAGCCATCGGCATCACGGGGCAGATGCCCACACTGGTTGTTTTGAGCGGAACCAAGCCACTGGGTCGTGCCATCACCTGGCAAGACAGTCGTGCAGATAGCTGGACCAGCCAGCAACTGAACAAAGAACTTCGTGCAGATATTTATCGCCGCACGGGTGTGATTCTTGACGGGCGCTATTTGGCTCCCATGTTTGCCTTTCACCATGCGCGCCAAACAAATAAATTTCTGTCGGCTAAAGATTTTTTGTTTCTCGCCTTGACCGGAGTTTTTGCCACCGATCCCTCTACCGCTTCCGGCTACGGTCTGTATAACCTGAAAGCGAATTCTTGGGACGCAGACCTTTGCAGCCTTTGGAAAATTTCGTTGGACCAGCTCCCTTCGCTCACGTCCTCCTTGCGCTCACAACCCCTCAGCAAATCGGGTTGCAGGATGGTCCGGTGTGCGGCAGGAACCCCCGTCTTCATCGGCTGTGCAGATTCCGCGGCTGGGGTTTATGCCCTAGCCGGAACTGCACCACAAACCGATGCGGTATACATCCTGACCGGTTCGAGCACGGTGATTATCAAATGTGATTCGAACGCTCATTGGGATGAGCACGGGCGGTATCTCGTAACACCTCTTGTCACCGAGCGCACTTACGCGCGTGAGGCCGATCTGTTGGCCAGCGGATCAGCGCGCGAATGGGCGGAGAACCTGTTCGATCTCAAGAGCAAAAGTAAGCGCCGATCCTTTTGGGCAGCCGCTCACAAACTTGATCCTGGTGCTGGCGGACTTCTATTTGCTCCCTATCTCGCGGGCGGCGAACAAGGCGTTCTCTGGAATCCTGATCTGAAGGGCAGGCTAATCGGATTAACGTGCGCGCACCGGCCGGCCCACATTGCCCGCGCTCTGCTTGAGGGCATGGCGTTTGAGATCCGTCGCTGTGTCGAGGTGTTCGAAGACAAACCAATCACCTCAGTCAGAATTGCCGGGTGGATTACGCAAAGCACTCCCGGTCTGCAGATCCTCACAGACATTCTTGGCAAGCCCCTGCATGCAGTGAAACTGGAATCTGCATCCGCGATGGGTGCAGCGCTGCTGACAGGATCGGTCCGTCTCGGTAAGGGATTTGCGAACGCGAAAACCGTTATTCTTAAGCCAACCGCCCACACACATCTCTACAGCGAGTTGTATGCGCGATATGTATCCGAGTTTCCTGCGCGGTATCCGGGTCAAAAAGCAGCAATTCTCTGAACCGGACTATCGTTTGTGCTCATGCCTGAGTTCGAATTCGCTGGGAGTGCCCGGACATTCCCAAAGATACATTGTGGCGTAGGCGCGCCACGGCTTCCATGGCTCAGCCCGTCTTTCCAGTTCTTTTGCGCTCCTCAGACCAAGTCTTCGCAGCAAGCCGAGGTCGCCCGACGGGAATGCATCCGGCTCACCTAAAGCCCGCATCGCGATGTATTGCGCGGTCCAATTCCCGATACCCGGAATGGTTTGGAGTTGCTGGCAAAATTCCTCAATGTTGATCACCTTGTCGAATCGGATCTTTCCCTCGCAAACCGCCCGCGCTAAAGCTCGAATCGCGTCCGCGCGCTTCTTCGGCATTCGCAGCTGATGATCGCGTGCCGTAGCGAACGCTTCCGCGGTGGGAAATAGATGCGTGGCACCGTTCGTGTTTTCGAGCGGTCGCCCAAGATGTTGTACCAGCTTCCCCATCATGCTGGTTGCCGCGGCCACACTGATCTGTTGTCCAACAATTGCGCGTACCCCAAGTTCGAATCCGTCCCAACAACCGGGCACGCGCAACCCCGGGCATCTCTCCATCAACGACGCCATCACCGGGTCGTTCCGCAGATGGCTGGCGATGACCATCCAATCCGCGTTCAGGTCGAACATCGTCTTTATTCGCTCGATAACGCCATGCAGAGCACAGGGATCGGCAAACAGCACTCGTGCAACCAGGGATTGCTGTTCTTCCTGATGGGTAATTTCGAATTTCCCCGGATGATTGTTCACAATAAAGGAACGGAGATAGCGGTTCCCGTCGATTAGTTCCACTCCAGGTGTTGCGCGAGCGCGTAAAAACGACAACATCGCACACCAGTGATATGGCGGTCGATATCGCAGGCGGAAGACGTATTCGTTTTCCAGTTGTTGATCTGCATGGCGTGCTGTTGCACGGATCTGCGAAGGAGTCCGATGAAACGTTTTCCTGATCCCGGCATTGAACCGCCGAACACAACCAAATCCCGCAGCCAACGCAATCTGCGTCATGGGAAGTTTCGTTTCATCAATCAGCTTTTTTGCGAAATGCATTCGCCGCGTCTGTGACACCGTCCGAGGAGAAGCACCCAAGTGCTGCAAAAAAAGCCGGCGGAGGTGGCGCGAGCCTATTCCTAAACGCTCGGCAAGAGCTTCGACTCCGCCATCTTCCATTCCGCTCTCATTCAGCAGACGCAACGCCCGTGAAACCGTATTCGGCGTACCTAGCCACGCCGGCGTTCCCGGCGAACACTCCGGACGGCACCGCAAGCACGGCCTGAATCCGGCTTCGGCTGCAGCTGCCGCCGTCGGGAAATACCGGACATTTTTCTCCTTCGCCGTTGGCGCGGGACAGATCGAGCGGCAATAGACGCCGCTGGTCCGTACTCCTATAAAAAATTTTCCATCGAAGCGCGCGTCCCGCGACAGTCTCGCCCGCGAACAGGTCTGCCAATCCAGCATGCTCCCATCATCATAGACGCGTTCCTGTGTCGCACTGGACGTTTTCGGACCACGCTCTCCTGCGTCTTTCATGGCTTTTGGCCCACTTAGCGTGCGGATCGACATACCTCCGCGTGCCAGGTCCGCAAACGTCCAATGCTGCTCGTCTAAGCGTCGTACGTTGATGTGCGCCGGGGCTCCTGGCCTCAGCAAATTCTCCTCCCGGAGGTCCCATGACTGCCAGCCGCTGTATGCGAACCCTCTTCGTTGCTTTCTCAATACTTGGAATTTCAACAGGCACTCTTTCCGCGCAAGCCTCCTACCGCGTGATCAATCTCGGTGCAATCGGCGGAACTTCCAGCGCCGGAAATAGCATCAATGACATTTCTTTAGTGACGGGATCTTCCACGATTGGCGCGAGCGACTCGGTCGATCACGCTGCTCTTTGGGCCTTCGGGCGCGCCTTCGATCTGGGTACTCTCGGCGGACCGAACAGCGCAGTTCTGTGGCCGGATCATAATATTTTCGGTGTGATCTCCGGCGTCTCCGAAACTCGCAAGATGGATCCTCTAGGCGAGGCCTGGAGTTGCTCTGCATTCTTTCCCTCCGTCACCGGCCATGTCTGCTTGGGGTTTGTGTGGAGTTGGGGCAGAATGACCGCCCTTCCGACTTTGGGCGGCACAAACGGCTATGCGGCCGGCAATAACAATCTCGGGCAAATCGTTGGCTGGGCCGAAACCACCGTTCACGATCCGACTTGCATTCACCCCCAAGTCTTGCAGTTCGAGGCAGCGCAGTGGGACGCGGCTACAGGCGCGATCCGCGAACTTCCTCCTCTACCCGGAGATCCTGACGGTGCTGCCACCGCGATTAATGACCAGGATCAGGCCGTGGGAATCTCGGGAATCTGTTATGGCGCGGTTGGCGCTGCCACCGCCGAACACATGATTCTCTGGGAACACGGCAAGCCGACCGAAATCCCTGCGCTCGGTGGCAACGATTGGAACACTCCCACCGACATCAACGATTTGGGTCAGGTCACCGGCTTCGCCGATCTGCCCGGTGATTCGCCCTCCGCTCCCAATTTTCACGCGTTCTTCTGGTCGCGGGAGACGGGCACCATTGATCTCGGTACCTTGTCCGGCGATGTTTATAGTGAAGGCTTGGGAATTAATAACAGGGGACAAGTCGTCGGCGAATCCTGCAGTGCCGGATTCGCGCTATGTCGCGCATTCCTTTGGGAGCATGGCAAGATGGCGGATCTGAATGGCCTCGTCTCCGCCGGCTCGAGCCTCTATCTGAACTTCGCGAACGACATCAACGACTATGGCCAGATCTCCGGAGGCGCAACCGACTCCAGCAACACCACGACGCCGGCGTTTCTCGCCATTCCGCAGGGTGACCGCGATCGGGATTTGAGCTCTCTTCCACCCAATCCCCCGCAGATGCCGGAACACCTCCGCGAATCTCTCGCTCGGCGCTTTGGCGTGAAATTGTCTGATCTCAAGTAGCTGAAGTTTGTTCGTTTGCTTAATCTGGAGGGTAGGCTATTCCTGCCCTCATCTTTTTCTGGGCAAATGGCAGAAAGGGTAAGTTCGTGTATACAACCCGCGCCTTTCTCTTGGTTGTGATGACGATGATGCCAATGCTATCGATTCCCGCTCAGGTATCGCCCAGCGCTTGCACTGCTTCCCAGTATCACCAATTCGATTTTTGGATTGGAGACTGGGAAGTATTTGAAAATGAAAAATCTGTTGCGCACGTCACCGTGGACAAAATCCTCGGCGGCTGCGTGGTTCGTGAACGCTACACGGAATCGAACGGCTATGAAGGTCAGAGCTTCAATATCTATGACGCGGGCAAACATGTTTGGTCGCAAACCTGGATGACCAACCGCGGCAAGTTCCTCCAAATCAGCGGCGGCTTGAACGGTAACAGTATGGTGCTTTCGGGAACCGATCTCGACAGCAAGCCTACTAGGCTCGTGCGTGGCACCTGGAAACCCGTGAAAGACGGAGTCGAGGAGACTGCGATAACTTCAACCGACGGCGGAAAGGCCTGGACAACCTGGTTCGACCTTTTCTTCCGTCCATTCCGCACCTCTCGTTGAGGTCCAGCCGCATTCTCGTTCCGCGTATAATCAACCGTGCTTCGGGGTTTCTATGAGTGACGAGAAGCGCCTAGGGATGGATCGAAACATCTCGCGTCGCGATTTCCTGAATGGAGTCGCGCTGACTATTGGCACCGCAATTGTGCCTTCTCGGGCCTTCGCTTTTGACGACCCGATTTATTCCCCCGAAACGGTTCCCGGCTACTATCCCCCAGCCCTCACTGGCATGCGCGGCAACCACGATGGCTCGTTCAAATATGCCCACCAGTTGCGTGACGGCGAGAAGTTCGCCGACCCCGAAGCGACAGGCGATACCTACGATCTGGTAGTCGTCGGAGCAGGAATCAGTGGTCTTGCGGCTGCGTATTTCTATCGCAAGATAAACGGCGACCAAGCTCGCATCCTGCTTCTCGACAATCACGACGACTTCGGAGGACATGCCAAACGCAACGAGTTTCGCGTCGGCAATCGCACGCTCATCGCGCACGGCGGAACGATGTCCATCGAACATCCCACGGAGTACAGCAAGGAGGCCATGGGTTTGCTCGTCGAGCTGGGGATCGACGTGCAACGCTTCTACAAAGCTTACGACCGTCGGCTTTACAGTCAACTCGGCACTGCGATGTTCTATGATCGCGCGACTTTCGGCGCGGATCGCCTCGTTCCAGGAATGGGGAATACGCCATGGCCCGAATTTCTGGCCAGCTCGCCTTTGCCCGAGAGTGTTCGCCGCGATATTGCTCGAGTCTACACAGAAAAGAAGGATTATCTCTCTGGTCTCAGCCGCGAGCAGAAGATCGAGCGCCTTACAAAAATCAGTTACGCAGATTTTCTCACCCAGATTTGCAAGGTCACTCCTGATGCGCTCCCATTTTTTCAGACTTATCCGCATGACCTCTTTACGGTGGGCATTGATGCAGTCCCCGCCTACGCCTGCTATGCAGCAGGAGATGACTACGGAGCAATCACTTATCCTGGCTTTGATGGGCTGAATCTAGGTACTTCAGAGTATTCAAGGCAATCGGAACCGTACATCTTCCACTTCCCGGACGGCAATGCTTCCATCGCTCGCTTGCTGGTCCGCTCTCTTGTGCCTGGCTCTATTCCAGGCCATACGATGGATGACGTCGTTACTGCTCCAACCGACTATAGTGTTCTTGACAGATCCAACTCTACTGTTCGGATTCGTCTCAATAGCACCGTTGTTCATGTCAGCCATGTCGGACCAGTTCAGGCGGCGAAAGAGGTCGATGTTGCTTATGAACGCGGAGGCAAGCTGCAAATTGTCCGCGCGAAGAACTGTGTCCTTGCCTGTTACAACACCATGATTCCGTACCTCTGCCCGGAACTGCCTCAAGAACAAACGCAAGCGCTCTCATATCTTGTCAAAGCGCCGCTGGTCTATACCCATGTTGCCATTTCCAACTGGACCAGCTTCCACAAACTCGGAATGCACCAAATCGTCTCTCCCGGGAGCTACCACTGTTTCACCATGCTCGACTTTCCAGTTAGCCTCGGTGACTATCATTTTCCTTCCAATCCGGAAGAACCGATGGTTTTATTCATGCTTCGCACGCCTTGCGAACCCGGGTTATCCACTCGTGATCAGAATCGTTCCGGGCGGCTCGAGCTGATAAACACACCTTTCTCCACTTTTGAGCGCAACATCCGGGAGCAGCTCGGCGCCATGCTGGGCAGTGCAGGTTTTGATCCCGCGCGCGATATTCACGGGATTACCGTGAATCGCTGGGCTCACGGCTATGCTTTCAGTCCCAACCCACTCTTCGATCCTAAGTGGAAGGAAGGGGAAGAGCCGTGGGTAATCGGCCGTAAACCCTTTGGACGAATCACGATCGCGAATTCCGATTCAGCTGCCGAAGCGGAAACGGATGCGGCCATCGATGCCGCTTACCGGGCCGTGCATGAAATCCGGAAGACCTCGAAATCCTGATCGCACTGGGTGCGGTCTCAGCGATTGTGCTTTACCGACCGTACTTATTCCCAGAGACAAACGGCCCATGCAGATGAGTTACATTCAATAAGACTCTTGAGTGGCGACAGCGTTTCGAGATTGTAAAATCACACGGAATAAGGTGTAACTCGCATCTTTTCGCATTGACTACCCCACTTTTTTCAAAGAGAATGCGCGAGGTTTACGTTCTGAAGGGTCCCTACATAACTAGGCGTTAGAGTCTGCTTTGCGGAGAGAAAAAATGGCGCGCCTTCTCAATACTCTTTTTCTTCGGTTTGTAGTTGCGGTATGTGCGATTGGATTAGTTCTCGCTGCCGCTGCTCAGCAAATTCCGTCGGTCTCGCGCGACTTGTACCATGATCTTTCTTCCCCTATTCGCGAGTATGCTTCCCAGCCAGCAACTGGCTCCTCTCACCCTTTCGAGCATCCGCGGCCAATAAGACGACCACTATCCGGGCCACTTCCGTCGGCGGATGTCGCCGAACAAGCTGTCACTTCCTCGCCCGTCGGTGCGCTCCTTCAATTCGACTTTGACGGCATTCCCAACGTCGCAAATGGCACGTTGATAGCTGTGCCCTCCGATAGCAATCTCTCCGTGGGCGCAACGCAAGTGGTGGAAGTGATCAACACTGCCTATGAAGTTTTCGATAAGAAAACTGGCCAGTCTTTTTTCCCGCCGCAGCAAATCAGCACGATCTTTAACGGTATGCCGGGACTGTGCGGTCAGGGCGTGACCTTTTTCTACTCCGACCCTGTCGTCGTCTATGACAGAATCGCCGATCGCTGGGTAATCGGTATCATTGCATACAACAGCGCCGGTTCCACCGGCAACGAATGTCTTGCTGTATCTGCTACCTCGGATGCCACTGGGAGGTATTACCGGTATGCGTTCGGCTTTGGCAAGAACGCGTTTAACGATTATCCCAAACTGGCGGTTTGGCCCGACGCGTACTATGCCTCATACAACCTGTTCACGCCCACTACGGTAGCCGGCACAGCCTGTGCCTATGATCGTGCTCGCATGCTCGTCGGCAAATCTACCACGGTCGTATGCTTCGCGAATCAAAATGAATTTTCTTACTTGCCCTCTGATCTGGACGGTAAAACCCTGCCGCCCAGTGGAGAACCCAACTTCTTTGTCGATCTGTTTAGCACCACCTCATTGCACCTCTACCGCTTTCATGTAGATTTTTCGATACCTCTCAATTCGACGTTCACTGGTCCGGTCGTCGTTTCGGTCAAGCCTTTTGCACCAGCGTGTGGAGGAGGAGTCTGTATTCCTCAACAGGGTACGAAACAACCGCTCGATTCCCTGGGGGATCGCCTGATGTTTCGCCTCGCTTATCGCAATATGTCCACCCATGAGTCATTGGTCGTCAACCACTCGGTACGAACGAAGCTCGCGCCAGCCGGAGTCCGTTGGTACGAGATTCGCGATCCCAACGGAACGCCGGAGGTTTTTCAACAGAGCACCTTCACCGATGGCGACAGTTCAGTGTGGATGGCGAGCATTGCCATGGATAAAGAAGGAGACATCGGACTAGGATTCAGCCAGTCCAGTAGTGAAATGCATCCCGCAATCGCCTACACCGGGCGTCTGGCTACTGATCCTTTAGACACTATGGAATTGCCCGCACTGATTTTTGCGGGTAATGGGTCACAAATCGGCACAAATCGCTGGGGGGACTACAGTGGATTGGCTATCGATCCGGTCGACGATTGCACTTTCTGGTATGTGAATCAATACTATCCGACCAACAGCGAAGTGAATTTCCACACTCGAGTGGCTTCGTTTAAATTCCCCACCTGCAAATAGTGCGTTTGACCGCAGGGCAGGGAACAGAAGAGACGGTGGCTGCGCCTTTCATCTTTGGAGATGACGGACCGGTATTCCTGCAGCAATGAACGCCTTGAACTGCCAGCGACGTTTTGCCGGTCAGTTGCCGCTCAAAAGATTACAATGAGTTCGGCCCAATCTGGATCTGGCTTCGGACTTTAGCGATCCAAGTGACGACCAGGACGGGCGGTTAGCTCAGCTGGTTAGAGCGCCTGCCTTACAAGCAGGAGGTCGCAGGTTCGAGTCCTGCACTGCCCACCATAAACTCACTTCAGTTTCCCCAACCATTCCAGCCAGTTAAGCAACACCAGGCAAACGTCGTGCTCGAAGATACGCATCACTGCAAGAATGGTAACAATCGCAAGTGGAGTGAACTTCAGCAAACGATTACTTTTCCGTGCTGGCGCGCTTGGTACGAAAGGTGTGCTGAGATAAGTTTAAGAACCCAGGGCACCACAAGTTTGTGGCGAGCCCGGAGTTGTGGCCATCGACTTAGTTTGGCTTGTTTCTGGCAGTGGACTCAGATTGGCGGTTTGGCTATTTAGGTTGCCTCATCAAAAACCATTGGTGAGTCAGGTCAGCTTGCGGTGCCCGTTTCGCCGGGGCTACTCGGGACTCTGATCCTGGGTTCGGTCGAACTCCCGAATCAATGCAAGTTCAACTTCTGGCGAGTGCCTTTCCCCTTTGGCAACTTTGCTGACGTAAGTTCGATCCACGCCCAAGCGTCGGGCAATGCGGCTGTAAATCCCGCAAAGGGAGTCAATGTAGTGCTTCATTTTCTGCAGCTTGGCGTTTGGTTCCTGCTGTGGCATCGGGTGCTTTCCTCGGCATCGCCGCTTATCCTTTGACGTCTTTGAATCTTGGTGGGTTGCGTGTCGCGGAGGGGATGAAAGTGCCAGCCAGTAATAAAAGGTGACAAGACAACCCGCCAGCGTTTTTCTCATTCCAAACCTTGTCCTCGGGCGGGACTCGGTCCCGCGAAACTTTTGACCCGGTGCTCGACCAACTCCTCGAGGCCCGTTGCCGTCTTGTGTGCAACCCGGGAACACTTGTGCGAGCGAGAGCATCCAATTTGCCATTCGTTTCCGCGATGAATCCACCAGAAGAGCGACCGATCATAGATACCCTGACGCTTCCGAATCGCCGCCAGTCCGACCGACCCAAAGATGCGATCCACGCCCGCTGGTTAAGGCTGGCTGACATCGCCCTCTCTAATGCACGCAAGGAGCAGGCGAAGATTAAAGAACAAATTCGCCCCCATGTCGAGAACTACAAAAGAATCACAGGCAGATCGGACCGCCGAATCGCTTAAATACGTTCCGCAACCACAGTTCAAGATTTCGGAATTCCGGGGCTTCGTCTGGCCATTTGATTGCACGCGACCTGATATCAGCTCGCAACTCACTGAACACGAGGTACAACTTGGGTACAAAGCGGAAGAAATTTCTCGGTACCGTTGAGAAAATTATCAAACCACCAGCGCCGAATGAACCCGAAAAGGCGCAGATCGAGATCGAAGGGGCCGACCACCTCTATCGTGAGATTCGGGTCGAGAACTTGGTTTCCGACGAGCACGGCGACGAGGCGCGTCTCAAACCTGGGGCCAAGGTCGATGTCATTGTGGAGGCCGAGCCCGAAGCCACAGTCGATGATTAGATTGTCAGATCGACCGTCGCTGTAAATTCTTGTACCTGCATGACCTGTAGACAAGCCATACTATTTCGATAGATAGTAGCTCGCATGGCACGCAAGAAGCCATCCTCCCAAACTGTACAGACGCCGCCAAGACTGACCAAGTCAGAACAGGATCTGTTGACTCATCTCGTATCCGGCTACCAACTCGAATCCGGACCTCCCGGAAGTGGTCCATTGTTGCGCAAGCTGAAGGACGATACATTGGTGCGCGCGACATCTGCCAATCAGGGTACGATCAAATCCTTGGAAGAGCGCGGGTTGATCCTCGGAGAGTCGAAGGGGCTGACCACGATCTGGAGGGCGCACAAGAATGCTCACTCACTGAAAAAGATATGAGAATCATGGGCACTGGACCTCAGCTCCCCTCCGTAGTTTCAGTCCAGCGCCCAATTCGCCGCGCGCGATCGCCACGGTACAAGCTTCAACCCAGCGGCGCATTGAAAGTTGTGCGCGTTCAAGACCCCCCAACTCGATGTCAATGTAAATGTGATATATAGGTTCCCGAAGTTCATGACATGCATATGCCACGTCTAAAATTCTATCGATTTTCTGCCAATGTTCGAGCGGCGCTTCTCTTCGCTCTCACTTCAATTGGTTCCGCTCAAAACTCGGCTGGCCCGCAGCCAGGACCACTGCCAACGTCTGTTGCTGCGCCCGTTGACAAGCCCTTTTCCGGCACGATTTCCCTGATTGTCGATCTGACGAACGTTAATCAACGCGTCTTGAATGTGCAGGAAACCATTCCAGTAAAGCCGGGCCATGTCACGCTGCTGTATCCGCAGTGGCTGCCTGGGACGCATTCCCCGTCAAATCCGGTCGGAAATATGGCTGGCCTGGTTGTGACTGCGAATGGCAAGCGCATTCCCTGGGTGCGTGATCGCGTGAACATGTGGGCATTCCACATGGATGTGCCAGACGGCGCGTCTACCCTCGATCTGAATTTTCAGTACCTCGCACACGTGAAACCGCAGCAAGGGCGCATTTCAAACAAATTCGCCGATCTCACGTGGAACAGCGTCTTGCTTTACCCGGCAGGATATTTTGCCCGCCGAATTCAATTTTCTCCGGAGCTGCGTTTGCCTGAGGACTGGAAATTCGCCAGCTCGCTGGATGTGAAATCGCAAGATGGCAATCTGGTTCGCTTCGAGGACGTGCCCCTGAATACGCTCATCGATTCTCCGCTTTACGCTGGCATCAGGTATAAGCGTGTGGATCTGTCGACCGGATCCGACAATTCCGTGTACCTCGATGTTTTCGCAGACAAGGCCGAACAACTGGAAATCACGCCGGAAGAACTCCAATACCACAGGAATCTGGTGATCCAGGCGGAGAAGCTGTTTAACTCCCGTCATTACGATCATTATGATTTCTTGTTTTCACTCAGCGATTCCGTTGGCGGTAAGGGACTGGAACACCATCAATCGAGTGAAGACGGCACCCGCGCCAACTACTTTACCGATTGGGCAGCCGGCGTCGCGGGCCGCTCTCTTTTGGCACATGAGTACGTGCATTCATGGAATGGAAAATTTCGCCGCCCTGCTGACCTCTGGACGGCCAATTTCAACGAGCCGATGCAGAACGATTTGTTGTGGGTCTATGAAGGCCTGACCGACTACTACGGCAATGTTCTGACCGCGCGTTCGGGCTTGTGCACACTTGATCAAACCCACGATATATTCGCTGGTATCGCCGCGAGTTTCGAAGCCAGTCCCGGGCGCTCCTGGCGTTCTCTGGATGACACAACTAACCAGCCGATTATCTCGGCTCACGGTGCTCGGCCCGAGGAATGGTCGAGTTGGCAGCGTGCCTACGATTACTACGCCGAATCAGATCTCGTCTGGCTCGATGTCGACACGAAAATCCGAGAGCTGAGTAACGGCCACAAATCCCTCGACGATTTCGCAAAACTGTTTTTTGGGATCGACAACAAAAGCTATGTCACCGTCACCTACACGTTCGACGATCTCGTCAAAGCTTTGAATGCAGTACAGCCCTACGATTGGGCCGGCTTCTTTCGCACGCGTGTGTACGAGGTTGAAGCACAGGTTCCCGACGACGGCTTCACTCGCGGCGGGTATCGCTTGGTTTACAACGACACCGAGTCCGAATGGATGAAGCACATGGACAGGTCGCGCGGGGTCAGCTTTGCCACCTCTCTAGGATTCGCAGTGAAGGCTGGTGGCGGGGCCGAAGATGATGACACGGGCAATGCCGAGGGCAGCATCACCGGCGTGTGGTGGAATAGCCTGGCATTCAAAGCAGGCATGACGCCGGACATGCAGCTGAAGGCAGTGAATGACCAGGCATTCAGCCTCGCAACTCTGCGCGAAGCTATTCTCGCGGCGGAGAAGAGCAATGCACCTATCAAGCTCCTACTGAAACGCGGCAAGGAATTTATCACCATGAACATCGACTATCACGATGGCTTGCGCTACCCACACTTGGAGAGAGTTGAATCTACTCCCGACCGCCTCGACGAGGTACTGGCTCCGTTAAAATAAAGCAGCGGACAAACCGCGGTGCTAGTCCTCTGGCGGTTGTTGCAGAGCCGTTGCGGCCTGGATCCCGGTTGCGATTTCCGGCAGGATGCCGATTCTCGCGTAGATAGGACGAACCAAACGCCGTAGCGTCGGCAATTCCAGCCCGAACACAATCGCACCGCATACGCAGATTGCCCCGCCGATCATCAAGGTGTGAGGCGCACCGATCCGGCTTGCCGCTGCCCCGGCGATCAAACTGCCAAAAGGCGCCGTTCCCTGGAATGCCATCGCATAAAAGCTCATCACCCGGCCGCGTTTCTGTTCGTCCACTATGGTTTGCAGAACGGTGTTACTGGATGCCATCTGCTGCATGAAACAGAATCCGGTAACAACCAGCAACAACAATGAAAGCCAAAGTTGTTTCGAGGCGGAAAAGAAAAACAAGCTTGCGCCGAAGCCCGCTGCAGTCATCGCGATCACCCGTCCCAATCCCAGAACAGTTTTCCTTGTCGCCAGGATCACCGCGCCCGCGAGCGCGCCCACTCCTACCGCTGCCATCAGAAAGCCGAGCCTATGCGCTCCGCCATGCAGAATGCGCCCGGCGAATATCGGCATCAACGCCGTGTACGGCGTACCGACTATGCTGATCAGCGCGAGCAGCAGCAGGATTGAGCGGATTGGCCGAAAACCCCGGACGTAGTCCCACCCTTCGCGCAACTCCGTTAGCACGCGCTCATGTTTTCGCTCACGATGACGAGCTGCCACGGTCATCGCCAGCAGGGAAGCGATCACTGCCAGATAGCTGATCCCGTCCGCCAGGAAACAGTAACCCTCGCCCACCGCGGCAATCAGCAATCCTGCGACCGAGGGACCGATTAACCGCGCCGCATTGACCAGCGACGAATTGAGGGCGATGGCATTGCCGAGATCCTGCGGTTCCTCGACCATCTCGATCACGAATGCTTGTCGCGCAGGCATATCGAACGCATTCACAGCACCCTGGAACAGGTTCAAGACAATAATCTCCGTTACCGTGATAACGCCAGAGAGTGCGAGTGCGGCCAGCGCAAACGACTCCACCATCGAAAGAATTTGCGTAACCACGAGCACGCGATGGCGATTCAGACGATCAACCCATACGCCGGACAATGGCCCCAGCAGCAATATCGGAATTTGGCTGGCGAAACTTACCAAGCCCAGCAGAAACGCCGAACCACTCAGACGATATACCAGCCACGAGGTTGCAACCCGCGTCATCCAGGTTCCAATAAGCGAAATCCCTTGCCCGCCGAAGAACAGCCGGTAATTTCTGTGCCGGAGCGCGCGCACGGCCAACTGCCAGCTGATTTCTCTTTTCTGTCGGTTATTGCTTGGGAGTTGATCAGGCATGATTCGAACGTAGGCGACGCGGATACTGAGTGCTACCTCTCAGATGCACCGAGCGGAAACCTGATGCCGCAGCCGTTCAAGTTTCAAACAGGCTGTCGAAAAAGTTTAAAGTTCGTCTTTTGTCTGGTGCGGCAGGAAACAGATCGTCGTCACAATGTCGCCACTCTGCGTTGTACCAAGAAAAAGTAGATAGACACCAGAACCAGAAGTGATCCATTCACGCCAAGCACAACCGGGGCAGTGAACGCCGGAACCAGCCATCCCGAAATCAGATTTCCGGTCGGCATGCCGCCCCGGAAGGCGCAGTTGTAGACGCTCATCACGCGGCCGCGCATCTCATTTGTAGTGATCAACTGGACCAGCGACGTCACGGTCGCAAAAACCGCCATCATGGACGCTCCTACCACCACCAGCATCGAGTAACTAAACGGCAGCGAGTGCGACAGCGAAAATCCCGAAATTCCCGCGCCCAGAAAAATCAGCATGCTTAAGGCAAATCGCCCTTTATGCCGCATGTTGCCCATAGCCGCGACGCCGAGCGAACCGCATATCGATCCCACCCCCATAAGTGACAGCAGATTGCCGTAGGTTTCCGGCCCGCGGTGAAAAATGTCTTTTACGAAAACTGGAAAATACGTCCGCAGCGGCATGCTCAAAAACGTCATGATGAACGCCAACACCGTCAGGGCTTCCATCGAGCTTTGTCGCCGCAGAAATTGGATGCCCTGTTTCAGGCTGTTGAAGATCGACTCGGTCGTAGGTGCTGGCAGAAATCTCGCGGTTATCAGCGACAGCGAAATGATCGGCGCCAGGAACGACACTGCATTGAGCCCAAAACACCATCTTTCGCCAAGCCTGGCTAGCGTGATTCCGGCGAGTGCGGGGCCAATGGTGACTGCAAGATTGAACTGGATCGAATTCAGTGCGATCGCGTTGGGCATATCGTCCCGGTCCACCAATGTGGGAATCAGCGCCGAATATGCCGGTCCGCCGAACGCCTGCGCGAAACCATTCACACACGACAAGCTGAGAATTTGCCAGACGTGAACCGTTCCAGTTGCGACCAGAAACGTCAGTAGGGTGGCGCTTGCCATCTGCACGTATTGCGACATCAAAAGAATTTTGCGTCGCTCGGTCCGATCCGCAACCACGCCGCCAATCAGGGAAAATAAGAAAATGGGAATCCCGCCAAGGAATTGATCGAGCGCCAGCAAAAATGGGGAGTGGCTTAAACGGTAGATGAGCCAGCCCTGCGCCACAATCTGCATCCATGTGCCAATGCTCGAAGTACAGGCTCCGATCCACATCAAGCGGAAGTCGCGGTAATGAAATGCCTTGAAGATCTTGCGAAAGGTTGAGGTTTCCGCCGGTGGCGCAACTTTCCCGGTCGGTGGATAGATTGGAGCGCTCATGCTGGGCGATTTAGTTTAGACTCTGCGCGCCCGAAAATCGATTCGTAACTAGATCCGATTTCTTGCACGCCAATCCGGATTACGATCCCTCACCCGCTCACGGGATTTCGGAACGACACGGGCATCGCTTTAGTCCTTGAGGGAAGCTCCGCTGCGTAAGCTTCGAATTCCCTTGACACGAAGGTTGGAAGCGGGCATGATTCGCGCTATTAAATGCATTTAATACGGCATCGCGCCGTTGGAGTAACCATGTTTTCCAGCCTGAGTTTCCGCTTCCTGAGTTTTGCATTCTTCAGTTATCTCTGTATCTCGGGTCTACCCGCGCAAGCCGAAGCCGCCTACGTTCGCGTCAATCAGATTGGATATGAGACAGGAAAGTCGCCTTTTCGTGCGTATCTTATGTCTACCGCGACGGAAAACCCAGCGACTTTTCGGGTTGTCAATTCAAAAGGTACGGTCGTGAATTCGGGCCAGATCGGTCCTCTGCTCGGAACATGGAGCCATAGCCAAACTGTCGCGTATAACGTCTACGCGCTGGATTTCACCGCTCCCGGCGGTGAGCTTTACACGATCGCGGTTTCTGGGCCAGAATCCGCAACTTCACCGCGCTTTGCCGTGAACAAAGCCGACGTTCTGTACTCCGGTCTGCTCTTGAATACGCTGTTTTTCTACGAAACCGAACGGGACGGTCCAAATTTTATTCCCAACGCCCTGCGCACCGCATCCGGTCACCTGAAGGACAGGAATGCGCACATTTTCAAAACTCCGTCGCTCGACAGCAATGACTTCATCGATAACGTTCCACCCACCCCGCCATTGCTTTCCGCGAAGCTGCCCAACACCGACGCCTCTGGCGGATGGTGGGACGCCGGCGACTATGAGAAATACGTTCAAACTACCAGCTACACGGCCGCATTGATGCAGATCGGCGTTCGGGATTTTCCGGATCAGATGGGATCGCGCGCGCCGATCGATCCTCCGCGACCGCCTGGTTCAGTTTCTTACGCGGGCAAGAGCGGGCCGGGTGCGCCGAACTCCTCCGATTTCACGAACGAGGCAAAGTTCGGCGTCAACTGGCTAATGAAGATGTGGGACGACAAGACCCAAACGTTGTACTACCAGGTGGACAACACGCAGGATTGGGACTACTACGGCGAGGGCGATCCAAGCTCGACCACGGGCAACTGTGGCGGAACGTACAACACACCATTCTGCCTGATTACCGAATACGATATTTGGACGCTGCCACAAGCCGCTGACAATTTCCGGCAGGCCGGCGACCCCGAGGCTTGCGACCCATACACCACATTCTTCATCTGCTATCGGCCGGTATACCTGGCTGCACCCGCCGGTTCGAAAATCACTCCCAATCTCGCCGGACGTTTAGCCGCGGATTTCGCTCTTTGTTATCAGCTCAACCTCGAAACAGACCGCGAACTCGCAGGCCAGTGCCTCAAGAATGCAGAAGACATTTTTGCTCTGGCCGACACTTCCTTTCCGGATCCTGCGCCCAGTACAGGATCGGGTGATTGCCCCAAATGCCTGCTGACCATTTCTCCATATGACGGCTATCCCGAGAACGTTTGGGAAGACGACATGGAATTAGGGGCGACCGAGCTTTACTTTGCGCTGCGAGCGGCTGAGCACGATGAAGTCCTGCTTTCCGCATTGCAGTGCAGAGATGCCGATTTTTACCTGCGCCGCGCGGCTGAATTCGCCCACGGGTATATCAAGAATGTCTACGGCCCCGGCTTTGCCGACACGCTGAATCTCTACGATGTCAGCGGGCTGGCGCATTTTGAACTCTATCGCGCGTTGTCTTTGGCTGGCGATCCGAATGGCTTGGCCGTATCGAAGGCGAATATCCGCCATCAACTCTTGCAACAGGTCAACGACGCCATCGCCCAAGCCAATCAAGATGCCTGGGGCTTCGGCTATGGATGGAATTTTGGCGACAGCACCTCCCATGGCGCGGGTTTGTCGGTGATGGCGAGTGAAGCTTATTACCTCACGGGCTCCAAGGGCTACGACAGCTATTCTCAAAGATGGCTAGCCAATATCCTCGGAGCGAATTCCTGGGGTTCGTCTTTCATTGTGGGTGACGGAAGCACCTTCCCGAATTGCATCCAGCACCAGGTCGCCAACCTTGTTGGCGCGCTCGACGGAACCGCTGGAGGTACACCCGTGCTGTGGGGCGCGGCTGCCGAAGGCCCGGGCAGTTCCGCCAGCTCCGGTTTGCTCGATGGCATGATCTTGTGCCCGGCCAACGGTTTTGACACGTTTAGGATGTTCAACGGAAACAACGGCCCATTTGATGCCTCCCAACGGGCAGTCTATCGCGATAACATGCAGTCGTTCACCACAACCGAGCCCGGCATCGACCTCACCGCAACTTCGTTTCTTATGTGGTCCTGGAGAATGGCAGGCCAGCCCGGCTTCTGACGTCCCACTGCCTCCTTTGAAGGCACAAGAGCACCGGCTCCACGCGGCCAAACGCGGTCGCAGGTATCATGAACCCATAGCGCGAGGCGTTCATGAACGTTCTGGTTCTCAACTCGGGAAGCTCCAGCCTGAAGTTTCAAATCATTGCTACCGATCTCGAACGGATCAAACAGCACAAAGACGATCGCATCTGCCGCGGCGAGATCGAGGGAATTGGCGGCGAGGGAATCATTCACATCCGTTATCGCACTGAGTCGCCCCAGACGTTTACGGCGCCGCTGCGCGATATTTCCGCGGCATTGGATTACCTGGTTCGCTACATTTCATCGGATCGATCGCAAATTTCGGAAATCAAAAGTACCGGCGACATAAATGCGGTTGGGCATCGCGTCGTGCACGGCGGCGAGATGTTCGAGCAATCTGCGTTGGTGGATGACAAGGTGCTCAAAGGCATCGAAGATTGCATCGACCTCGCCCCGCTGCACAATCCCAACAACATCAAGGGAATTACAGCCGCCCGAGAAATTTTCGGCAAAAACATTCAGCAGGTTGCGGTCTTCGATACTTCATTCCATCACTCCATTCCAGAGCAGGCTTACCTGTACGCGATTCCATATCATCTCTATCGCCGATATCGTATCCGCCGCTATGGTTTCCATGGCACCTCGCATCGATACGTCGCGTTTCGTTATCGCTTCTTGCGCGGGCTCACGCGCGAACAGACCAATATCATCAGTCTGCATCTGGGGAATGGCTGTTCCGCAGCCGCGATCAAAGCCGGGAATTCCGTGGATACTTCCATGGGCATGACGCCGCTGGAGGGTCTGGTGATGGGTACGCGCTCGGGCGATCTCGATCCCGCAATTGTCGGATTCATCGCTCGAAAAGAAGGCATGTCAGCCTCCGAAGTGGATACGCTTTTGAACACACAGTCCGGATTACTGGGAGTCTCAGGACTGACAAATGACATGCGAGAACTGCAGGCCGAAATCAAAGAGCACGAAGACCGGCGCGTGCGCCTCGCAATCGAAATCTTTTGTTATCGAGCGCGAAAGTATATTGGTGCATACCTCGCGGCGATGGGCGGAGCCGATGCCATCGTGTTTACCGGTGGAATCGGCGAAAACTCTCCCGATGTGCGCGCCCGAATTTGCGACGGCATGGAATGGGCCGGGTTGCACCTGGATTCAGCCAAGAACCAACAGACCGTCGGACGCGAAGGGCTGATTTCAACCGAAGAATCCAAACTGCTTGCCTACGCCATTCCGACGGATGAGGAATTGCTCATTGCACGCGATACGGTACGAGTAATTTTGGGCCAGCCGCATCCGTCGTAACGGAAGTGCGGTATCTCCTAAAGAAGTTGTCATTTCGAGCGCAGTAAAAGCGGTTGCCTAGACTGACAGTCTTACGAAGGCGAGCCCCCACTAGGAATTGTCATTTCGAGCGCAACAAGATCGTTCGCTGCGCGAACGATCCTGCGGAGTCGAGAAACCTGCTTTTCAAACCGTCAGCAGCGCAGATTCGACTGCTTTCAGTATGGCCACGTCCAGTCAGCGGCTTGCGGCTTGTCGATCCCGTACTGATGCGCATAGTCGAGGCATTCAATCTGCTGATTCAGGAACCGCTCCTTGGCGTGGCCGCCGATTCGCTGCAGTCTTGGCACGCGGTTCACGACGTCCATCGCCAGGCTGAATCGATCAATGTTGTTGATAATCGCCAACTCCAGCGGCGTGTTAATGCTGCCGTGCTCTTTGTATCCGCGCACATGAATGTTGTGATGATTCGTCCGTCTATATGCCAGCCGATGAATTAGTTGCGGATAACCGTGAAAGTTGAAGATTACCGGCTTATCAACCGTAAAGAGCGAATCGAAATCCCAGTCGGAGAGGCCGTGAGGATGTTCCGTATTGGGTTGCAATTTAAACAGATCGACCACGTTGATAAAGCGAATCTTGAGATCAGGAAATTCTTTGCGCAGGAGCGCCGTCGCGGCCAGTGCCTCCTGAGTCGGAATATCCCCCGCCGCGGCCATTACCACGTCAGGTTCTCCACTCTCGTCACTGCTGGCCCAATCCCAAATGCCGATGCCTTTGGTGCAATGCACGATGGCCTGATCCATGTTGAGGTATTGCAGGTGCTTTTGTTTGTCGCAGACGATCACGTTGACGTAATTTTCGCTGCGCAAACAGTGATCGGAGACTGACAGCAAACAATTCACGTCGGGAGGAAGATAGATCCGCGTGACATTTGCGCTTTTGTTTACCACCACGTCGAGAAAGCCAGGATCCTGGTGGGTAAAGCCATTATGATCCTGCCGCCACACCGTTGACGTGATCAAGAGATTCAACGACGCAATCGCCCGTCGCCAGGATAAATGACGGCAAATCTCCAGCCATTTAGCATGCTGGTTGAACATGGAATCAATGATGTGCACGAAAGCTTCGTAGCTGGAAAAGAAACCATGGCGTCCCGTGAGGAGGTATCCTTCGAGCATTCCCTCAAGCGTGTGCTCACTCAGCATTTCGATCACGCGGCCGTCCGTCGCAATCTCACTGCCGTCGCTGTCCTCGGGGAAGAATTCCTCGATCCAGAATTTCTTCGTGGTCTTGTAAATCGCGTCCAGCCGATTGGAGGTGGTCTCATCCGGCCCAAACACTCGAAAGTTCTGCATATTAAGCTTCATCACATCGCCCAAAAAGACCCCAAGCGGTTCAGTATTTCCAGCCTCGATCTTCCCGGGCTTCTCCACTCGTTGCGTGTAGTCGCGAAAATCGGGAAGCCGTAGAGACTTTTTCAGCCGCCCACCATTTGCGTGAGGATTCGCGCTCATTCGCCGATCCCCCACAGGCGCGAGCTCGCGAAACCATGAAGCCAAATCTTCTTTGTCATCAAAAAAATCATCGGGCTTGAGTGAATGCATCCATTTTTCGAGAATTTGCAGCTGTTCAGGATCGCTCTTCACATTCAGCAATGGCACCTGATGCGCCCGCCAGAAACCTTCGAGATAATGACCTTCCACTTCGCGGGGCGCTGTCCAGCCCTTGGGCGAGCGCAACACGATCATCGGCCAGCGCGGTCGATTCGTTGCTCCGTCCTTACGCGCGGCTTGCTGAAGCTCACGAATTTCGCGCACGCAGTGTTCTGCCGTCGCCGCCATTGCCTGATGCATGCTGTCGATTTCAAAGCCTTCCACAAAATAGGGCGTCCATCCATATCCGCGCAGCAGGTTTTCCAGTTCTTCATGCGAGATTCGTGCCGGCAAAGTCGGATTGTTGATCTTGTAACCGTTGAGATGAAGAATCGGCAACACAGCGCCGTCTCGCGTTGGACTCAGAAACTTGTTGATATGCCAGGAAGTCGCCAGCGGCCCGGTTTCTGACTCCCCATCTCCTACCACCACCGAAACAATCAGATCCGGATTGTCGAAAGCCGCGCCGCACGCATGCGACAGCGCGTACCCGAGTTCACCCCCTTCATGAATCGATCCCGGCGTTTCCGGCGTGCAGTGGCTCCCAATTCCACCCGGAAACGAGAATTGCTTGAAGAACTCACGCAAGCCCGGCACATCCTGACTTTTCTCCGGATAGATTTCTGAATATGTGCCTTCAAGATAAGCCGGACCCAAAACACCCGGCGCCCCGTGACCGGGGCCGGCAATGAAAATCATGTCGAGGTCGTATTTCTTGATCAGGCGATTCAGGTGCACGTAGACAAACGACAGTCCCGGGCTGGATCCCCAATGACCGAGCAATCGCTCCTTGATGTGTTCTGGGCGTAGTGTTTCGGCGAGCAATGGATTATCCCGCAGGTAAATCATTCCTAAGCTGAGATAGTTGCAGGTCTTCCAGTAGGTGACAATTTTGCGCAGTTCTTCGTTGCTCAGCGGTGTGCCTGAGATTGTCGATCGCGTCGGTGCGTAAGGAGTGAGTTCGAGTGTTTCGGCTGGAAGGGTTTCGATCGTGCTCATGGGTTACTCCTCTGCATAGGCTATGCGCACATGCGCGCCGTTACAAACTGTATCTGTGGATGTTCGGCTGCGTGCTTAGGATTCAGGCTGAGTGCCCTTCGTTGCTGCTGTGAATGTTAAGGGACTGTTACTTTCAAGTTTGCTTTGGGTGTCAAGAGACGGTTATCGCGTCCGATGAGCGCCACAGAGATCAGATGGTTGCCAGGGGTTAGCCGCTGAAACTGCAGGCGACTGTCTGTGGTCACTATCGGAGTACATTGATCAATTTGATATTGCAGAACACCCAGCGTCACGCCGCTTTGCGGTACCAGGTCGGGATTGTCGAGAAAAGCATTCCTTACTTCCACTTCAACCACTGCCATATGCTGTGCGGCATTTTGGTCCTCGTTCCTCAAACGCGCACGCACCTGCGGAGCACCAGCCGATCCTATCCAATCGGTCCAGTCCGTGTCAGCTAACGTCTTTAGCTGAGCGATGCCGGTCTGTGTCGAACCCACCAACAGCAGAGCTAGAATCCAAACCCAAATGCTAACGTGAGCTCGGGCGCCGTCTTTCACGTCGAATTTGTGCCTCGTTGTCCCAGGCTCATTCCGGCTGCACCACAACAAACGTCGTATTTCCTCCGCGATTTACCAACAAAACTACTGCTTGCTTTCCGGCTTCATCGACAAGATGGTTATAATCCGAGACAGAGTTTACCGGGTGACGGTTCACCTGCTCGATGATATCGCCGCGCTGCAGACCAGAATCTGCTGCTGGTGAGCCATCAGCCACTTCGGTTACGACCACGCCCTTCACTTCCGAATTCAATCCCAGTTGCTGCCGGATATCGTCCGTCAACTCATCCACTTGCACACCACGCATGGGGCTGGCTTCGGCTGCTCCTGGAGCATTCTTGCCCGCCTTGCCGGTCGGGCTTTCGCCCAGGGTCACACTTACGTCTCGCGTCTGCCCGCTACGATTGACCTTCAGATGTACGGTCGTGCCCGGAGCCATAGTTGCCACTTTCAGCCGAAGATCGTTGGAGCCCGTCACCGGTCCACCTTCCATCTCTTCGATCACGTCCCCGCGCTGCAAGCCAGCTTTCGCACCCGGGCTGTTGGGTTCGACATTCGCCACCAATGCTCCTTTCTCGGGTGGAACGTTAAACGCTTTGGCCAGATCCGGCGTGACTTCCTGAATGCCTACTCCGATATATCCGCGCACAACTTTGCCGTGCTTGAGGATCTGGTCCATCACGTACTTGGCCATGTCGATAGGAATGGCGAAACCAATTCCTTGATTTCCGCCCGATCCTCCGGAAAGAATTGCGGTGTTAATCCCGATGACAACCCCCTGCGAGTTCAGCAGCGCTCCCCCGGAATTTCCCGGATTGATGGCAGCATCGGTCTGAATGAAATCCTCGTAATCCTCTATCTCGAGACCGTTCCGTCCCGTCGCGCTGATAATTCCCATAGTTGCGGTTTCACCCACACCGAACGGGTTCCCGATCGCAAAAGCGTAATCCCCAACTTGCAGCTTGGAAGAATCTCCTAACGTGAGAGTCGGCAGTCCCGTCGCAGCGATTTTTACCACAGCAATGTCCGTTTTCGGATCAGTCCCAACTAGTTTGCCCGGGAACTGCCGCTTGTCTTGCAGGATCACCTTAATATCGGTGGCTTTGTCGATGACGTGATTGTTCGTCAAAATATATCCATCAGAACTGACAATCACGCCTGAGCCCAAACCCATTTCCTTCTGTTGCTGTGGTCCACGAGGTGCCTGTCCGCCAAAAAACTGCTGAAAAAAAGGATTGTTGAAGAGCGGCTGCTGTGGGACTTTCACGATCCGCGATGACGTGATGCTTACAACCGCTGGTAGCGCTGGCTTGAGAACCTGACCGAAGCCCGTCGCATTCCCGCCGGTTGCCCGTTCAGCGGCTTGCGTCTGCGCGATATAGATGGGAATTCCATGCGCCCCCAGCACGGGATGAGCCGCCCAATTGGTAATTCCCACTCCTAGTCCGATTCCAACTACGAAGACACAAATACCGGCGACGATCGCCAGCCCATGGCGAACCTGAAAGAATCCTTGCACCGTCGTTCTCCTTGCGTAGCAACTAAGTAAGGATTCAGTTTTAGTGTTTTTCGTTGGCCGGGAAACCCATCATTTCGCAGCAGGTATTTCGTAGTAGATATCAGCTGGAAAGCTTGGTAAGAAAATCCACGATCTCAGGCTGGCTCCAATCCACCGCTCCGATGAATTTTCGCCGCACGATGCCCTTGCGATCGATGATGTACGTCTCGGGAAACTTAAAGGTGCCGTAAAGATCGTTACTTTTCTGATCGGGATCGCGCACCGTCAGGAAATCGACCTTATGGTCCTTCAGGAACTTGTGGTAGCCGTCATTGTCCACGTCCACGCTTACACCAACGACGGTTATACCTTTATCCTTAAATCGTTCCTGCAGCTGGGTTAGAGACGGGATTTCTTCCACGCACGGCGCGCACCACGTCGCCCAGAAATTCAGAACGACTACCTTGCCCTGAAAATCACGCAATTCCACTTTGTGATCGGCATCCTGAACGATAAAGTCGGGAGCCGCCGTACCAATGCGGGGCGGACGGGAGCCACCATAACACGCGCTCAGGATTGCAACCAGGAAGAGAACAGAGAAACCGGGTAGCCGTCGCACACAGATATAATAATGCATTCAGGCTTAAGCGGTGTCCGTATCGAATCCAAATCGGCCGGCTGTGTCCATCATTGTGCCAGCACGCAATGAAGAAGCGTCTCTCGGACGCTGTCTGGAATCGCTCCTGCATCAGCGAGAGATAAGTTTCGAAATCATTGTTGTGGACGATGGATCGAGCGACGCCACACGCAAACTTGCTGAGTCATTCCCCGAAGTACGCGTGCTTGACGCTGCACCTTTGCCTCCCGGATGGAGCGGCAAGACCAATGCAATGCTTACTGGAGCACGCGCCGCCCAGGGGGAGTGGTTTCTCTTCACGGACGCGGATACGATGCATCTGCCGGGATCATTATTCCGCGCGGTTGCAGAGGTGAAACAGCGTGGGGCTGCTTTGCTTTCCTACTCTCCCGAGCAAGAGGTCCATGGACTTTGGCAGAAAGCTGTGATGCCCGTGATTTTCGCCGAACTAGCGGCTACCTATAGGCCCTCGCAGGTCAGTGATCCGGTATCTCCGGCCGCGGCCGCGAATGGTCAATACCTGCTGATCTCGCGCGAAGCATATGATGCCGTCGGCGGTCACGCCGCGATTGCCAGCAGTTTACTCGAGGATGTTGCCCTGGCCCGGGCCGTAAAAGCCTCAGGTCGCAAGATATTCTTCCGTTATGGAGGCGACGCCCTTCGCACCCGTATGTATCGCAGCTTCTCCGAACTCCGAGATGGTTGGACAAAGAATCTGGCCTTGCTATTCCCTTCGTCCCCCCGGCTTGCCACGATGCGGTCATTGGAATTTGTGCTGATTACCGGAAGCTTGGCCGAGCTGATTTTTTCGTTATCCGAAGGCCGTACACGAGTGGCTATTGGGTGCGCCGTCGTAGCTACGCTGCTGCTAGCATCTTTCTTCGCGCGAATCCGCAAAGCACATTTTTCTTGGGATGCCGAGACGCTTTCCGTCTTAGGTCTTCCACTTTTTTCGTACCTTCTGTTAAGGTCTCTACTCTTTCATAAGCAGGGAAAAGTTACGTGGAAGGGAAGGCAATACCGGGGATCGCTCGCCGGTCCTTCCATAAAATCAGCACAGCTGCAAGATCGCGCGACAACATGGTCTACCTAACCCGCAAAGCCGAATTCTCTGCTTCGCACTACTACCATAATCCGCAGCTCAGTGCGCAAGAAAACGCCCGCATCTTTGGGAAATGCAACAACCCCCATGGACACGGCCACAATTACACCCTCGAAGTCACGGTGAAGGGAAGTGTTGATCCACGTTCCGGTTTTGTGGTCGACCTGAAGCAGTTGAAAGATGTTCTCCATCGCGAAGTGCTTGACGCAATGGACCACAGATTCCTCAACAAAGAGGTTCCGGAATTTCTGACGCGAATTCCCACCACCGAGAACATTGCAATTGCGGTTTGGCAGCGACTCGCACCCGAGCTTCAACACGCTCAACTTCATCGAGTACGGGTGTACGAAACACCTGATTTGTTCGTTGATTTCTACGGAGAAGCATGAGAGCGCATTTAACCCGCCGATACATGTTTTCCGCTTCCCATCGTCTGCACAGCGATCTCATGTCCGACGCCGAGAACGTTTCGACGTATGGCAAGTGTAACAACCCACATGGGCATGGGCATAACTACGCCTTGGAGGTTACGGTCAGCGGCCCAGTCGCCGAGCAGACTGGAATGGTTTGCAACTTGGTGGATCTGGACGAATTTGTGCAACACGAAATCCTGGATCGTTTCGATCACCAGAACTTGAATACCCTGCCCGAATTCGTAAGATCCGTACCCACCACCGAAAACCTATGTATTGCGATTTATGATATTTTGCAGCGCGGATTCCGCCACGCTCATCTGGAGAAGGTACGATTCGAAGAAACGATGATGAACTCATTTGAGTATGCTGGAGGCAGGGAACCGGCAAAGTAATTTCAATTGCCAATTGGCAACTGGAAATCTGAAACGTCATGAGTATTAAACGTGAGACCGAAAGCCCCACGCTGACCAGCGCCAGTTTTGAAGAACTGGTGCGCGAAATGATCGTACGGCTGGGCGAAGATCCCTCGCGCGAAGGCTTGGCCGCCACTCCAAATCGCGTGCACCGCGCCTTCGAGTATCTGATGAAGGGATACAAAGAGGATCCTGAGGCGCTGGTTCGCAAAGCATTATTCACCTGCAATTACGATGAAATGGTTATAGTCAAGGACGTCGAGATGTTCAGCCTTTGCGAACACCACATGCTGCCGTTTTTCGGCAAAGTGCACGTGGCGTATATCCCGAACGGAAAGGTAATCGGGCTTAGCAAAATTCCGCGTCTGATCGAAATCTTCTCACGCCGTCTGCAGATTCAGGAGCGGCTTACCACCCAAATCGCAGAAACCATTCAAAGTGCCATTGAACCGCAAGGGGTGGGGGTCGTCATTGAGGCGCGCCATCTTTGCATGATGATGCGCGGCGTGGAAAAGCAGCACTCCGCCGCAGTCACATCTTCCATGCTCGGCTGCTTCCGCGATGAACAGGAAACACGCCAGGAATTTCTGTCGCTGATTCGCCAGCGGCCGAACGGTACCTAATTCTTAGGTACAGGGAACAAAGACCACGCGAGACCAGTGCCTCGGATGAAACCTCGTTTACCGCTCCACAACAAGATTGCCCTCATTACCGGCGCTAGCCGGGGAATCGGGCTGGCCATTGCCCAAGCTTTGGGCGGCCAAGGATGTGATGTGATCATCACTGGCCGCGAGGCATTGGCCCTGCAAAAAGCAGCCAAACAGATTGGGACCAAGGCTGTGCCCGTCGTATGCGACGTCGGCGAGCCCAAGAGTGTGCAGAATCTGCTCGCGACCGTCAAGAAACGATTTGGCAGATTGGATATCTTGATCAACAACGCTGGTGTGGCCCACGCCAACATTAAGGTCGCAGACCTGCCGCTTCAAACTTGGAATGGAGTAATCGAAACAAATCTGACCGCCTTGTTTCTCGTCACACAAGCTGCGCTGCCACTAATGAAGAGCGGCGCGGCAATCGTCAACAATCTTTCCGTCGCTGCGAAGCGCGTCTTTCCCGGGTTGTCCGCTTACAACGCCGCCAAACATGGTGCCCTCGGCTTCACCGATACATTGCGAGAAGAGCTGCGGGATAAGGGGATTCGCGTGATCGCTTTGTTGCCAGGTGCAACTGACACGGAAATCTGGGACGAGATGTGGCCCGACGCCCCGCGCAAGAAAATGATGTCCGCGAAAACGGTTGCCCAGGCAGTGGTGAATGCGCTGGCACTACCCGAAGATTGCACTCTCGAAGAGCTGGTAATTCGCCCCAGCGTGGGCACTCTCTAAGCGCGTAAGAATTACCAGACACTCCGGCTTCTTAAAAAGCCTCCACTCCGGTAACACTCTGCCCGATGATCAATGTGTGAATGTCGTGCGTTCCCTCATACGTCTTCACAGATTCCAGGTTCATCATGTGGCGCATAAGAGGATATTCATCCGCCACTCCGTTGGCGCCAAGGATATCGCGGGACATGCGTGCGCATTCCAGCGCCATCCACACATTGTTCCGTTTCGCCATCGAGATGTGCTGAAAACCGGCCTTTTCCTTGTCTTTAAGCCGACCAACCTGCAGCACGAGCAGCTGACCTTTGGTGATCTCATTAATCATCCAGGTCAGTTTTTCCTGTATCAGTTGATGCGACGCAATCGGTTTATCGTGAAATTGTTTTCGCAGCAGCGAATATTGCAACGCGCAGTCATAACAGGCCATGGCAGCGCCCACTGCTCCCCAGGCAATCCCATATCGCGCCTGGTTGAGGCACATCAGTGGAGACTTCAGGCCGCCGCTGCCCGACAATAAATTGCACTCCGGAATATGAACGTCCTGCATCGACAAGCCTGACGTCACCGATGCACGTAGCGACCACTTCCCATGGATGTCTTCAGCCTTAAAGCCGGGCCGGTTCGTCTCGACCAGGAATCCGCGAATCTTGTTATCCTCGTTTTCCACTTTCGCCCAGATCACAGCAATGTCGGCGATTGAACCGGACGTGATCCACATCTTCTCGCCGTTGAGGATGTACTCTTTTCCCTCCTTCCGCGCGCGCGTGCGCATGCCGCCGGGATTGGAACCGAAATCAGGTTCCGTCAGCCCGAAGCAGCCAAGCTTTTCACCGCTCTGCAGAAGCGGCAACCAGGTTTTTTTCTGCTCCTCGCTGCCGAAGGCGTAAATCGGATACATCACCAACGCCGATTGCACGCTGACGAAGGAGCGAACACCGGAGTCGCCGCGCTCTAATTCCTGCATCACCAGCCCATATTCAACATTGGACATCCCCGCGCATCCGTAGCCCTTTAGACTGGCGCCGAAAAAACCAAGCTCCCCCATCGGTTTCACCAGTTCGCGTGGGAAGCGGCTTGCGCGGTTGCACTCCTCAATGATCGGAATAAGATTTTCTTCAATGAATTTTCGGCTGGTGTCGCGCACTAGCCGCTCATCATCACTAAGCAGAGAATCGAATTCAATGAAGTCAACGCCGCGAAATTTGAGAGCCATAGGTGTCTCGTTTCTGCCCCGTCGGGCAAGCCATCCAATTAATAGAGGAAACTTCCCAAGCTAACAAAGCAGAGTTGGCAGGTCAAACCGATTAACTGGGCTGTAGCGGTGCGCTTGCAATTCTCCTACCCAGTGGCAGTCATCCCGAGCGAAGCCGCTTTTCAGGCGGAGCGAAGGATCTCGCTTGGGGTGCCCCAGACGCCCCGCCCCTCTGGGAAAAATGCGGGGCTTCGAGACGATGCACTGAACGGGAATTTCAGACTGACCCACTACCAGCATGGAGGTGGAGTGGACGGAGCGATCGAGCTTTTTTCTACACACAATCAGCTGTGCGCTATGTGCAGTTCAGAGTTGCAGTTCCAATGACATTCGTGGACGTATTGCTGATGCCGTTGTTCACCGTGATCTGCAGGTTTTGCGGAGCCGTCGCTGTTACGGTAACACTTCCAGGAGCAACGCAGTTTGCTCTTCCGGTGTTTCCATTGATGGTCGCAATCGCGCCATTTGAAGTCTTCCAACTCAGGCCATCTGCTACGGTCAGATTTCGGCTGCTGTTATTAGCGAAGGTTCCCTTAGCCGTAAAAACCACGTTTTCGTTAACGGCAGCGTTCGCCGTGTCAGGACTGACAGAAATGCTTGTCAGGTTAGAGTGGCCGGCCCCGCAGCCGACGACGAGTGCGGCAGTAATCGTGACCAGAACGAGAAATGCAGTTTTCATGCGTGTCTCCGGAAGCTTTAGATAGGCAGCGCCCAACGTGGGTTGCTCCCGGAATGGCCGCAGACAGGCCAGAATTGTCGGCTGCGGCTACAGTTGCAACTGTATAGAAACCTGAGTGACACAAGTTGAGCTATGCAGCTGAAACCGATACTTCCGCCGTAACGTGTGCCGATTCATAGCCCGCGGTTAAGTAGTAGATCGCTTTATCGAAAAACTGGTCGAGCAAGCGAAACAATTCCATCTCCGCAAAAAGTTCTACCGGTTTCGTAACTACACCCTCGTCCTGCAGAAAAGCCCAGAGTTGTTCCTTGGTCGCGTTGATAGCATAGAGCACATGGCTCAACGCAACTCTCTGTCTCGCACGCCGCACGCCGATTTCCCGGTAAGCACCCTCAAGGTCGTGTTCTGTTTTGTACAGCAACCAGTCGGTGAGATGGCTGAAAATCTCATAGCTTCTGGCCTCCAGTTCTTCACGTGGCACCTTGCGAAGTTGCGAGCAGAAGGGGTCATTTTCAAGCCGGCGGGTTAGAGATTGTGAAAGGCGATCAGCATGAGTTTCAATCAGCCGTACCAGTCGCATCGCGAGCATAAGTACCTCCCTGTCCCTGCCATATTGTTGCTCGGAAGAGAGTTGCCGCGCTGTGACGGAGCGCACGGGAGTAAGCAGCCGGATAATTGCACGTGGAGTGCTTAACCGGGGGAAGAAAATATTGAAAACTCGCGCCAGCCCCCCTCTGTGGTTCCCTGTTTCCTCTGTGGTTTCATCGTTTCGCTTCTACTGCGCGGGAAAACTGCAGGGTTTTAATCTCATAAGGGTTTATGCGTAGCGATGCGACCCCGTTGACGGCTGAGACGGATCCGAGTGATTTCTCCATCAGATTTATTTCTACGGCTGCTGCCGCAGCGCCAGAAACTGTAACGGAGACATCATTTTCTTTACCAGCCCATTCATAAAACCGCAGTACGAAGTTGTCATCGTCCTCTGCCTTCTTCATTGCGGTGAGCACCACATTCTCGCCAGACAGTTGAACAAATGAATATTCCGGCGGAAGAGATCCTTGGTGTTTCAGAGTTTGCAGCGCAATAAGCTTGTAATTGAGTTCATATCCGCGGCGAACCGTGAGAGCGTCCCGCCAAGTTCCACCATGCGGGTACAGCGAATACGTGAACTCGTGCTCTCCTTCATCGGCGTGAGGATCGGGCCACGCAGGCGAACGCAGCAGCGATAGTCGCAGCACGTTGCCTTTGGCATCGTATCCGTACTTGCTGTCATTGAGCAGGCTGAACCCATGCTTCGCATCAGAGAGATCAGCCCAACGCTGCGCAGGAACCTCGAATTCGGCCTGTTCGGCGGGAGTATTGCGCGTGGTCGGCCGCTCAATCGAACCAAAAGGAATTTCAAAGGTTGCCTTTTCATTATGCGCGCTCAGCGGAAAAGCCACTTTTAGCAGGATGTGCTTCTCGTGCCAGTCTGCGTGCATCTTTACGTCGACGCGAGGCACCCCAGCATACATTGTGATGTCACGGGTGAAGGTTGAATTCTGAAAGTGATTGGTTATCCGGATCACGGCGCGAAGAGGCCCGTCTTCAATTAGCTTCACCTCATCTGCTTTGTCCAGATCCCACCGCTTATTTTCAAAATCCGCGTCGATGTTCCACGCGTCCCACTGTTTGGGGTTGTCGTAGAACGCTTGCAGGAGATTTCCGCAGGCCGAATCTTTCGGGCCGCCGCTATCCGTTTCCGCTGGGGCGAGTGCTTCCGTCTGGCTGCGCTTGTCGAACAGGCTGGTCATGCAGCCCGTCCGCGGATCAATCGTGAGGCGGAAAAATTCATTCTCAAGCGAAGTACCAGAAGCTTTAATTGGCGTGGAATTCGTGCCGGCCCGATCCGCCGCCTTGACGAAATAAGTTTCATACCCGAAGGCCGGCACGCTGGCCTGCAACAGAAAATGTGCTCGGTTGGTTGCATCGTCCATTGATAACAGTTGTGATTCCGCAACATGGCCCTTGGAATCGACAACCTCAATCTGCTTTGCTTGCCCAGAGAGTTGTGCCTCAACCTCGATTACCTCAGTTCGAGGCCAGGACAGCGAGTTGAATACCACGATGGGAATTCCATCGCCCTGAGTGTTGATGTGAGCCAAAATCTCACCGAGGGACTCATCCGTGATTTTGCCATCTATCCGAGCGACGTCCTCAAGATTGCGCTTTGCGTCCAGATAGTTCACCGCAATACCGGAACCTGGCATGATGTCATGAAACTGATCGAACAAAAGATTCTTCCACGCGAGTTCCAATTCATCCTGCGGATAGTGTCGGCCGAGCAGAAATGCCATGGAGGCGTATTTTTCCGCGTCCAGCGTCTGTTCTTCTGCTCGGCGGATTCTCCGTTTGGTCTCTGACTGCGTGGTGTACACGCCCCGGTGATATTGAAAATATAGTTCGCCATTCCAGGTTGGCACATTCAGCGTGGGAAGCTCACGTTGCACATCCGCAAAGAAATCTGTCGCGGTACTGAACTGAATTTTGGGGAATACTGTATCCGGTGCCCGCAACTGCTCTGCACGATCGAGCATGGTGCGCGTCGGACCTCCGCCATGATCGCCGATACCATATAAGTACAACATTTGCGGGTTGTCGCTGAGCTTTGGTCCGTAAATCAGTGGCGCGTAAAAAGAAAAATCATTTGCGATCTGCTGTGCCTCAAACTGATTGGCATATTCATGAGGAAAATAGGAGAGCAATCGACTCCCGTCCGGCGCTTCCCACCAAAACAACCGGTAAGGAAATCTTGTGTAATCCGTGGCCCAAAGGAGCTTGCTGGTGACAAAGTAATCAATTCCGGACTTCTTGTAGATTTGTGGAAGTTGCCAGTTGTACCCGAAAGAATCGGGGTTCCATCCGATTTTGATATCTACGCCAAAGTTCTTCTGGAAGTAGTTTTTTCCCACAAGAACTTGACGAACTAGTGATTCGCCGTCCGGCATGTTCAGATCTGGTTCCACCCACATGCCTCCGACCACCTCCCACCGGCCCTCTTTCACTCGCTGCTGGATCTGGCGAAAAAGATCAGGATATTTTTCCTGCATCCATTCGTAGGTTCGTGCCGATGACATGGTGAACTTAAGGTCGGGATACTCCCGCATCAGATCTAAAACGCTCTGAAACGTGTTACGAACGACTTCGACGGTTTCCGTCCACGGCCACAGCCAGGCCATATCGATATGCGCATTGCCAATTGCCCGAATCGTGAATTGCCGCAGCCAGGGCTGCAATGTTTGCAACTGGGCTTGGGCATTTTTCAGCGAGGCATCGAAGCCGGCCTGGTCACCTTTGTCGAGCAGTGAGAAGTCAATGGTTTTGACCGTCGCGTCGAGCGCCTGCTTCCGCTCCGATTGGCCATCCTTATATGCTGCAATCATGGGCTGCGCTGCCATGATTTCAGTGCGCAGCATCGCGGGATCCGGCCTGCCAGGCCCGCTCTCGATTAGCAGTTGCGCTCGCTCGAATTCCGTTTCGACATCGCCGGTTACAATTCTGACGGCAATCAGGAATCTTTGCCCTGGCTCCGCGTTTTCGGTGAGCAGGATAGGTTCCTGCATATCCTCGTCTCCGCGCTGCGTCAGCGACCCATTGGAAAATACAGAAATGGCCACCGGCCAGTTATTGTTCAGTGGAAATCTAAACCGAAGACCAAGCTTCACGCGGGCGCCTTGAATCGCGTATCCATTCACTTTGCCGGGGATCTCGATCCAGCGGCGCAGAACCCGCACACCCTTCCATGACTGTCCAGGTTGCGCGACATCCCAGTTGCCGTCATTGGCAGAAGTATCCTCCGGATGAGCAACGTCACCGTGGACCCGCCAATCAGACAGCGAAACGGTACAAAGCGACTGGAGTCGCTCCAGAATCGGTTTGTAAGAGTCTGGTATTTGGGCAGTGGCAGAAGATATCAGACCGCTCAAAACGAACAGCACAAGCAGGTATAGTCGCATCATAGTGCGCATCCGAAGCGTCTTTCTCTCGTCTGACAGATAATACCTGAAGCATGATTGCTGACTGTATCGGCGTAGTCTGCCTCGCGGTTTGGATCTATCTTGTTTTCGCGCGTGGTGGATTCTGGCAAATGAAAACACCGGAGATGCTGGTAAATCCAGCAAATGTACCCACCCGAAGAATTGCCGTGATTGTGCCTGCACGGAACGAAGCGTCGACGGTTGGCGACACGGTCGAGTCATTGCTGGGTCAAGGCTACTCCGGACCGATGCAGACTTTTCTGGTCGATGATCACAGTTCGGATGGGACTGCCGAGAAGGCCACGCAGGCGGCTGCACTAACACAACGTGGCGAGCAGTTGACCGTTGTCGCCGCGCGGCCTCTTCAACCGGGTTGGACCGGCAAGCTTTGGGCCTTGTCCGAAGGCCTTGCTGTCGCGAAGCAGTTCGCCCCTGATTACTTTTGGTTCACTGATGCCGATGTCATACACGAGCCCGATGTTTTACAAAATTTACTGGCGCGGGCAGAAACCGCGAGCTTTGACCTCGTATCTTTCATGGTGAAGCTACGAAGCAGTTCTTTTGCGGAGTGCATGCTGATTCCTGCATTCGTATTTTTCTTCTTTAAACTCTATCCACCGCATTGGATTGCCTCCCCGCAAAAGCATACGGCGGCAGCGGCCGGAGGATGCATCTTGATTCGTGCTGCCACGCTGGCGCGAATCGGTGGGATTGCCACGATCAGCGGTCAGCTGATCGATGACTGCGCACTGGCGCGAGAAGTCAAACGCAACGGCGGAAGAATCTGGCTCGGCGTTACCGAGCGATCCAAAAGTTTGCGCGCATACCAGAACTTCCGGGAAGTGGGGCGAATGATCGCACGCACAGCGTTCACTCAGCTTCACCACTCCGCCTTGCTGCTCGCTGGCGCACTCATGGGAATGTTGATTACCTATGTGGCGCCAGTTGCGTTGCTCGCGCATGCGAACAGCGCTAGGTGGCTCGGATTATGCGCATGGTCCCTGATGGTAGTGGCATATCTCCCTACGCTGCGCCTGTACCGGCTTTCCCCTTTTTGGGCGCTCCTGCTACCACTAACCGCGCTGTTCTACATCGGTGCGACCGTAGCTTCCGCGTTGCAGTATTGGAGGGGACGCGGTGGGGCGTGGAAAGGGCGCCTGCAGGATGTTGCTCGCACCCAGGAATGAGTATTGTTGCTTCGTCAGATGAGGCAGCGGATACAACCCACTTTGTTTCGGCTCGCATCCAGAGAGAATATAGAAACTTAGCACGCACGCTCCAGCCCTGGCCTGTGGAGGACGAACGTCGGCTAACGAAAGCGAGGAAGCCGTGAAAAGACGATCGATTCTGTTCTGTTCAGTTCTCCTTCTACTCCCAATCCTCTACGCAATAGCTCAGCAAGCTCCCGCGAACGGCACTCCGGTTCATATGCTGGTTACGGTGGAGGCGAAGCACGGCAACACGCCGCCGGAGCTTACTCAGCAGGATGTCACGGTCTACCAGGGTAAGACTCGCGACCAGGTCACGGATTGGATTCCCGCAAAAGGCGATCATGCAGCCCTGGATTTCTTCGTCCTGATCGATGATGGGGCCAGCATGGCCTTGGGTTCACAGTTGCAGGATATCCAGCAATTCATCACCAACCAGCCATCCACGACGAGGATTGGTGTCGCCTACATGCAAAATGGAGTTGCGCAGGTGGTACAGAATCTGACTAGCGATCACGCGCAAGCCGCCAAAGCCGTGCGCCTTCCTCAGGGCATAATTGGCGCTGATTCCAGCCCATACTTTTCCTTGCAAGACCTGATTAAAAGATGGCCGCAAAGCCCGGTCCGGCGTGAGATTTGCATGATCACCGACGGAGTGGATTGGTTTGGCGGATCCCAGCCAGATGATCCTTACGTAAGCTCAGCCATTGAAGATGCCCAAAAAGCGGGTGTTACAGTTTATGCCATTTATATGCCCGGAAACGGCCACGAAGCTCACAGCTACTGGCGATGGTATTGGGGGCAATATTACCTTTCCGAAATGGCTGACGAGACCGGCGGCGAGTCCTACTACATCGGCTTTACAGGTGCGCCGGTCAGCTTCGCTCCCTACTTCGACGGTATCAACCACAGGTTGGGCAATCAGTTTTTTTTAGGTTTTGTACCGAAGCCAGAAAAGAAGGCTGGTCTGCAACGAGTTCGCCTACAAACCGAGGTATCGAATGCGGAGTTAGTTAGTGCCTCGCAGGTTTACGTTCCGGCTACGCCACAATAGGAATTTCCACGATGCCGTGCCGCGCAATCAGGATGCCTGAACCCTGACGTCCTCCTACAAAATAAATGTAGGTTTTGTTGGGGAAATACTGTAGATCGTACTCTGGATTCGCGGTATATTTCTGGTGTGAATTACCCGGTACCAACTGTCAAACCAGCTTCCACCGCGTCTTCTTTGCAAATTGAATCCGCCTACGAATGCGACGGGTCTATCTGTCATCAGCCGTTATTCGACGAAGATGGAGGCCTGCACTACGTGGCGCCGCACTGTCACTTGATCGAGTCGGATGGAAAAGGGACTACGTACTACGCGGTATTCTGCGATTTCCCTGGCGTGACCTCTAAGCTGTAATGCTTTCGTTTCTTCTGGAAGCTCCGACGGAAAACCACCCCACTCTTAGACACAAGCGTTCAAGCTTGCAGCGTGTGTGGAAACAGCCTTCGACGGGTAGAGCTTACTGCGCGATCGCGCTCGCGGTCGCCGAAAACGCGTTGTTCGCGTTGCCGCCAATCAGCCGCACAGTCCCGACCACCAAGACAAGAATCACTGCCAGCATGACGGCGTATTCGGCAATATCCTGGCCTTGCTCCTCTGACCAAAGTCTGCGATAGAAATTCAACATAATCCCCCCGTTTTCACATCATGACCGCGTGAGCGATGCTTGTCAAATCCAAAGTTGTCCACAGACAACTCTTTCACTGAGGATAAACCTGCACCGTTTAGAATGAATGCCAATGCACCCCATCCTTTTTTTTGAAGGCGTCACCAAAGAATACCGTCGTTTCATCGGCGGCAGTTTTCGAGCCTTGGACAGTTTTAGCCTCGAAGTACAGGCAGGCGAGATTTTTGGTTTTCTTGGTCCTAATGGTGCCGGAAAAACGACCGCTATTCACCTTGCGATGGGCTTTATGCGGCCTACCGCTGGACGAGGAAGTTTGCTCGGCAAACCGTTTGGCCATGCGCGAACACGACAGCGCGTCGGCTTTCTGCCGGAGAACATAGCTTTGTATCCGCGCCGGGCAGAACAGCTGGTGCGCTTTTACGGCGCGCTGAATGGGATGACTTTTTCTCAGTTGCAAAAGCGTGCGGCTGAAGTTCTGCAATTGCTGGACTTGCAACATGACGCTGCACGCAGCGTGAGCCGATTTTCGCGTGGCATGTTACAGCGAGTCGGTTTGGCTCAAGCTCTGATCAATGACCCCGAATTGCTGATTCTTGATGAACCTACATCGGCGCTCGATCCGGTTTCGCGCGTGAGAGTACGAGAGCTTCTTATGGAATCGCGTGCAGCCGGAAGGACCATTTTTCTCAGCTCGCATCTCCTTTCTGAAATCGAACTGCTCTGTGATCGGGTCGCTGTGCTTCATCATGGCAAATTGGTTCGGTTGGCAAGAACGGCCGACCTTCTGCAGTCTAATGAAAAGGTAGAGATCACCGCTACGGGTGTCTCTGCAGGCCTGTTCACCGGAGCAACCGCGGAAAATGGGCTGTTGCGAATGATTGTCCCTCGCGATCAACAACGTGCCACGATTACTCGCATATGGACAGCTGGCGGCGATGTCATCAGCGTTATCCCGCAAAGGCGTTCGCTCGAAGAGGTTTTCCTGGAAGTGACGGCGGATCCTCACTTAAATCTGGCGGCGGGTGGCCGGTGAAGGCAATTGTTCTCATCGGCGTCAACTTCGTGCGCGAGCAGCGTTGGCCCATCCTCGTCATGCTGCTCTGGGTGTTGCTGCTGGCTTTCTTAGGTCTCAGCACCGAGGCTGCCCGGCAGCGCGAAGATCTCTTGTTCGTTTTTAAACAAGTGGCTGTGTATGTGGTTGCGTTCAGCGTATTTTTTGGCAGTTCCGCGATCTATAACGAACGCCGGTCTCGCCGTATTCTCAGTGTGCTGTCAAAAGCTGTGGCGCGGGATCGTTATCTCTCCGGATTGGTATTGGGAATCAGCTTCGCTTCCGCCATCTATTGTTTCACTCTCGGCCTAACCGGCAGCTGGACCCTGGGGCAATCCGGCTTTGCTGTCTCCGAGGTCTGGTTCCTGATGATTTGCCTCTTGGCGGCTTGCATACTCGCGGGCACCGTCTCCTTGATGTTCTCTACTTTTCTCAATCCGTTCTTTGCCGCTGGGGCAACCGCGGCCCTCATGGGACTTCCCGCGCTTGCGACCTATACCTCCGGCAACTCTCATTGGGGATTGGTCATTCCGGTTTACGCCCTCATCGCCGTGGTTCTCAAATCCTCATTCGACACGGCATCCGTCGGCCCCTGGTTGCCCGTAGTATTGGCGCTGTGCCAGGCGTTGGTCTTCTGGTTTGTCGCAGCGCAGATTTTTTCTTATATCGATATTGCCGTGTCGGTGGAGTAGCAGCTCAATGTAACCACGCCGCGGAAGTGCGTGCGGCATAGTCGAGCACACGGCCGGGTAGGACCCCCAAATAGATTGTCGCAATGACACTGATTGCCAGCGCTACTCCGAGTGCAGGCGGTACCGGCGACACTGGCACCGGTTCGCGTGCATCCCGCATGTACATGACAACCACAATTCGCAGATAGTAGTAGGCGGCGACCGCGCTGTTGATGACGCCAATGATCACCAATCCTACGAGGTTCGCCTGCAGCGCCGCGCTGAAAACATAAAATTTTGCAAAAAATCCGGCGGTCACTGGAATCCCAATCAACGAAAGCAGGAACACCGTCAATGTAGCGGCCAGTAACGGCGACCGCACTCCGAGCCCCGCGTAGTCATCGATATTGACATAGCGCTCGCCGGCTCGAGCGAGATGGCTCACCACCGCAAATGCGCCCACATTCATCGCCGCATACGACGCCGTGTAAAACATCGCTGCCGGAATTCCATTGCTCGGCAACGCCGCGATAGCCACCAGCAAATAGCCCGCGTGCGCGATTGAGGAATAGGCCAATAAGCGCTTTACATTCTGTTGTACCAACGCTCCCAGATTTCCAATGGTCATCGATAGCGCAGCCACCACCCAGATAAGCCAGATGCGGCCCGGAGCGTGCGCTTCAAACATAATCCGCAGCAGCACCGCGAAAACTGCGGCTTTTGGCGCGGTCGACATGAATGCAACTACCGGAGCCGGTGCGCCCTCGTAGACATCGGGGGTCCACACGTGAAACGGCGCCGCCGCCACCTTAAATCCCAACCCAACAAACATCAGGGCGATCCCGACGTACGCCAGCGCCGGAACCTGCGCCGAACGAAGCACGTTTCCAATGTCCTTGATACTGGTGGATCCTGTCGCGCCGAACATGAGTGCTACGCCATACAGAAAGAATGCCGTGGCAAAGGAGCCCAACAGAAAGTATTTGATCGACGCTTCACTGCTGATCGCAGCACGCCGGCGGAAACCGGCAAGCACATAGGTCGAGATCGAGGAAATTTCCAACGCGATGAAGACCAGGACCAGCTCCATCGCCGACGTCATCAAGCACATGCCCACTGCGCCAAACAGAATCAGCCCGTAGTATTCGCCAGCGCGAATCTCCTGTACTTCCATGTACTCATACGAAGTGAGGATCACTACCGCCGTCACCGCAATAATGAGGAAGTGGAAAAAAATGCTGAACGCATCCACCTGGATCATGTTCCAGAACGCCAGCCCGGGATATTGGGCTTGAACCAAGGTGGCTGCGAGCGCTGCCAGAGCCCCGATAAGAGCGATCATGCCCAGAGGTCTTTGATTGCGTTTCTCATCAAGCAGGGGATCGACCACCATGATCGCCATACCAAAAATCGAGAGCACAATTTCCGGCAGGAAGCGAATGTAATCGACCGCTTGCGGGATGACCTGCGCCGCGTGGTTCATCGCACGACCACCTTGCTGATCATTTGTGCGAACGGCGCGAGTACGGTACGGCTGGCAGGATCGATGGCATTGAGCCAAATCAGCGGCGCGACCCCCATCAGCAGAGCCATTACAGCAGCAGGCCAAATGGCAGCGTGCTCTCGCCCACTCAAATCCGGCAGACTTTCATTGACCGCGTATTTCACCTTGCCAAAGAAAACGCGCTGATACATCCAGAGCAGATAGCACGCGCTCCAAATCACGCCTGTGGCGGCTAAAATACCGTAGATCGCACGATCTTGAAACGCGCCATTCAGGACCAGAAACTCTCCGACAAATCCGTTAAGTAACGGCAAGCCAATCGATGACAGGACGATGAACGAAAACAATGCTGCGTACGTCGGCATTGGCGTGGCCAGACCGCCGAACTCCGAAATTTCATAGGTGTGGCGCCGGTCAAAGATGACTCCAGCTAGCATGAACAGCGCTCCGGTTGAAACTCCATGAGCCAGCATGACAAACGTGGCGCCATCGAGACCTAGCTGTGTGAAGCTGAAAATTCCGAGCACCACGAATCCCAGGTGGCTGATCGACGAGTAGGCAATCAGCCTCTTCATATTCGGCTGGACCATGGCGACCAGCGCCCCGTAGATAATGCCTATTAACGCTAGAATTGCGATCCACCACGCATTGGCGCGCGATTGCTCGGGAAACAAACCTAGGTTGAACCGCAACATGCCATAGGTGCCCATCTTGAGCAGAACACCGGCCAGCAGAACCGAGCCCGCGGTGGGCGCTTCCACGTGCGCATCCGGCAACCAGGTATGGACTGGAAACAGAGGAACTTTCACTGCGAAGGCTACAAAAAATCCCAAGAAGAGCCAAGGAGCCGCAGCAGCGAAACCTGGCACCTGCCCGCTTTGGATCGCAGCCTGAATAGCGCTGAAGTCGAAGGTTCCAGTTTTCGCATACAGCCACAGAATCGCCGCCAGCATGAACATGGACGCGATCATCGTATACAAAAAGAATTTGACCGCCGCATACACTCGCCGGCCATGTCCATACATGCCGATGAGCAAGGCCATCGGAATCAGCGTCGCTTCCCAGAAGAAGTAAAACTGGAAAAGATCCAGGGAAACGAATACCCCGATCAGCGCCGTTTCCAGGATCAGCAACAAAATAAAAAATTCCTTCACCCGATCTCGAATCGAATCCCACGAGATCAAAACACATAACGGCGTCAAGAACGTCGTGAGCACGACCAACCAGACGGAAATTCCGTCGGCGCCGATGTGGTAATGAATGTTCGGATTCGCGATCCAGAGGTGATTCACTTCATACTGGAATCGCGGCAACCCACGCTGCAAATGCACCGGCAAATGAAGAGAAAGAACAAAGTCGAGTAAAGAAACAACCAGCGCAAACGTCCGAATATCCCGATCGCGGCGGGGAATTACGAACAATAAAACCGCGCCGGCAAGCGGTATGAACGTCACCAGCGTCAGAATCCAGCTGTCTAAACCGGTATTCATCGAACTCCAATCCAAACCATGTAGACAATAATGGCCGCCGCGCCTGCCGCTACCCAGCCCGCATATGAGCGGATATTTCCGGATTGCATATGACGAACCGTATCGGATACGCGCCGCGCCCCTTCGGCACCGTTATCCACCGTCGCGTCGATCACATGTTGGTCGATGCCTCGCCAAAGCAGCCGTGAGGATCCATCAATCAACGGCTTCACGAAAAGAATCGCATAGAGTTCGTCTACGTAGTATTTATTCAGCACAGCCACGTAGAGGCCATTAAGCGCGAGCGCAATTCGCTTCGGAAGCTCCGGGCGGCGATGATAAAGCAACCAGGCCAGCAGGAATCCTGCCAGCGCCGCAGCAATCGAAATTCCCATCAACAAACTTTCAGTTGATCCTGCTTCGGGATGCGGCTGAGTGGAACCAACCGCTTGCGCTGCCTCAGCCGAGACGGCCACTCCAGTACGAAACACCGGAGCCAGAAAATTCTCGAAGTTGTTGTGATAACCAACCCACCCGCCGATCACCGACAGCACCGCGAGAATGACGAGAGGAACCACCATGACCCTGGGGCTTTCGTGAATCCCGCCATGTCCATGCCTCGCATGCTCCGCCTGACCGTTTTCCTCGGCATTCGCTCCCCGATACTCACCAAAGAACGTAAGAAACCATAGCCGGAACATGTAAAACGAAGTTATGAAAGCGGTGATGACTCCAACCAGCCAATAGATCCAGCTCCCGTGCGGGCTCGAGTACGCTTGCCAGAGAACCTCGTCCTTGCTGAAAAAGCCCGCGAACGGCGGAATTCCAGCAATCGCAAGTGTCGCCGCCGTCATGGTCCAGAAAGTCCAGGGAATCTTCGTTCGCAGCCCGCCCATCTTGCGCATATCCTGCTCGCCGCCCACAGCGTGAATCACCGATCCCGCTGCCAGAAACAACAGGCCCTTAAAGAAGGCATGCGTCATCAAATGAAAAATTCCCGCAGAATACGCCGCCACCCCGCACCCCAGAAACATGTATCCCAATTGCGAGATGGTCGAATACGCGAGCACTTTCTTGATATCGGTTTGCGCGATGCCAATCGTTGCAGCGAATAACGCGGTCAGAGTGCCAATGATGGCCACCGCTGTCAATGCGCCCGGAGCACGGTCAAAGATCACGTGAGACCGCGCGATCATGTAGACACCGGCTGTTACCATCGTTGCCGCGTGGATCAGCGCCGAAACCGGCGTCGGACCCTCCATGGCATCAGGCAGCCAAACATAGAGAGGAATCTGTGCCGACTTACCACACGCTCCCAGCGTAAGCAGCAATGCGATCGACGTGAGCAGCCCCACTCCCTGGGTTTCCGGACTCATGCTCGCGATCGTAGGGAACACTTGCGCGAAATTCAGTGATCCAAAGTGCTTGATCAGAAGAAACAGGGCGATCAGAAAACCGAAATCCCCGATTCGATTGACGATGAAAGCTTTTTTCCCGGCAGAAGCCGCAGAATCGCGTGTAAACCAGAAACCAATCAGCAGATACGACGCCAACCCCACGCCTTCCCAACCAATGAACATGAGCAGGTAGTTGTTGGCGAGAACCAACGTCAACATAAAAAACATGAACAGGTTCAGGTAGCTGAAAAATCGATAGAAGCCACCCTCCTCCGCCATGTATCCGACCGAATAAATGTGGATCAGGAATCCCACGCCTGTCACCACAAGCAACATCACCAACGAAAGTTGATCCAGATAAAAAGCAAAATCCGCGCGGAAATTTCCTGCGCGGATCCATTGCGCCAAACTTTCCTGGTAAGGCGTCGTCAGGGAAGGGAATCGAACTGCCACCCACGATGCCATCGCAAATGCTGCACCCGAAAAGCCCAGCGCGATAGCGGCGACCGTTTGCCGCGTGAAACGCCTCCCGAAAAGGCCATTCACCGCGGCCCCGATCAGCGGCAGCACCGGAATCAGCCAGAGATGTAAGTTCGGTGTCATAGTTTCAGCAGATTGACCCGGTCTACATTCAAAGTCTCGCGGGTGCGGAATACGGCAATAATGATGGCCAATCCGACCGCCGCCTCCGCCGCGGCCACCACCATCACGAAAAATACAAAAACCTGGCCGCTGAAAGCCTTCCACTGTGCCGCAAAGGCGACAAACGACAAGTTCACGCCGTTCAGCATGAGCTCGATCGAAAGAAAAATGCTGATGATGTTGCGCTTGATCAGGAATCCTGCCACGCCGCAGGTAAACAGAATCGCGCTGAGCACCAGGTAATAGGAAAGAGGAACCATCAGCGCTCCTTCTTGCTTTGCTGGATGGCTTGCGCAGGGGAGGCCAATACGACCGCCCCCATAATTGCGATCAACACCAGCACCGAAGTGATCTCAAAGGGCAGAAGGTAGTCGTGAAAGAGCAGCCATCCAATGGTTTTTGGCGGACCGGGAAGCGCACCCGCTGGCACTGCTTGCGTGCCCGAGTGTGCCACCAGGACCCACGCTACTAGCGCACTCCCGATCAACATTCCCGGAATCCCGAACAGTTGCGCCACGCGGCTGCCACGGGTTTGTTCTTCTTCGCCGGCATTCAAAAGCATGATGACAAAGATGAACAGTACCATCACCGCTCCGGCATAGACGATGACTTGAATTGCGGCCACGAACTCTGCGCCCAGCAGCATGTATTCCGCCGCCAGTGAACCCATCACGACAACTAGCGACAAAGCGCTGTTGATCGGATGCCGCTGTACCAGCAAATTGACCGCTCCCGCCACGCACACGATGCCGAAGATCGAAAATAAAATCAGATGAATCATAAAGACAGTGGTTAGTAGTCGGGAGTCTGCAACACGAGAGCTGACTCCTGACTACTTTTTTATGCCCGCAGTGCCACTATGAATGCCGTTACCACCAAATTGGCTATCGCTAACGGCAGCAAAAACTTCCACCCGAATGCCATCAGCTGGTCATAACGAAAACGCGGCAGCGTGCCGCGAACCCAAATATAAATAAAGAGAAAAACAAACACCCGCAGGAAAAACCAGAATACCGGCAGTATCGCCTGCAAAATCGGCGGGCCAAACAGCGGCCCGTGCCAGCCCCCAAAAAACAGCAGCGATGCCAGGCACGCCACCGTGATCATGTTGGCGTATTCCGCCATAAAGAACATGGCAAACTTCATGGCACTATATTCAGTATGGTAGCCGGCTACCAATTCCGTCTCAGCTTCCGGCAGATCAAACGGGACGCGGTTGGTTTCCGCATACGCCGCCATCAAATAAATGAAGAAAGCCACAATCTGGCCCTGAAAGATGTTCCACCGCGGAATAAATCCCCAGAACGTACCGCCCTGCGCATCCACAATCTCGCGCAAATTAAAGCTGCCCGCCATGATGAGTACGCCAATCAGCGAAAGTCCCAACGCCACTTCGTAGCTGATCATCTGCGCGCTTGCGCGCAGTCCGCCCAGAAGCGAGTATTTGCTGTTGGACGACCACCCCGCCAACGCCACTCCATACACTCCTAGCGAAGTAATGCCAAGAATTATGAGAAGGCCAATATTGACATCCGTGATCTGCAGGGGCGTGCTAATGCCGCCGACGTTTACCCAATTGCCGATTGGAATCACGGAAATCGAGGTCAGCGCAAAAATCAACGCGATCATCGGCGCCGCTATATACAAAGGCTTGTAAACATGCGGCGGCGTGAGATCTTCCTTCCAAATGAACTTCAGGCCGTCCGCCAGCGGTTGCAACAGTCCGAATGGACCGACGCGGCTCGGACCCCACCGGTTCTGAATGTGCCCAACAACTTTTCGCTCCAACCATACGGTGTAGGCCACCGCCGTCAGCAGCACTGCCAAGGAGATGACAATCTTAATAACTGAAACCAGTATGAATGCAGGAATGCTCAACGCTTCTCACTTTCAGAACTGCTGATCCGCTCGGTGACAGGTCAACTGCAACATTAATCTGCGGCTACTTCTTCCTGAGACGGCTGTTTGTGCTGATTTTCAATGACCGAATTCAAACTACGGGAGTATCGGCCCAATGTGCCGGAACTATATAAGTCATCATTCGCCGGACTGATCTGGTTCGGATCCTGCAAGCTGCTAGGCCCGCTGGTAGACAATCGCGTGTGCTGATCATTACCGGCCAAAACGTTCATTCGCGAAACATCATACCCGGGCACCAGCCGCTGGATTTCATCGAGAATCGCCATCGGATCAAACGGACTCATCTTGGGTTCAAGTCCATGCGCTTCCAGCCAGACTGCGTGACGATCCGCTTCGCCCGATTGCGCGCCGCGCGATTGTCCCATGTCTGCCCTGGATCCCCGCCCGAAGGGCACGAGCTTGCGCACATCAAATCCCATCGCATCGGCAATGCGCACTATCATTTCAAAATCAGACTTCGTTCCTGTGACCTCGCCAGCTTGTTTCACAATTTGTAAATCGCCGCAGGTGTTCGTGAATGTTCCTGGTTTCTCATAGGCATTCGCCGCCGGCAGGACGACGTCTGCGATTTCAGCCGTCTGCGTCAAAAACATATCCTGCACCACAACAAAGCTTCCAGAAAACGCGAAGGGGTCAATTGCCCATTCTTCAACCGGATTTGCGCCCACAACATACAGCGCTTTCAAACTCCCGGCTTTTGCTGCATCAACCATTTGAGGAACGCTCAATCCGGGCGCCTGTGGAATCCCACTCCACTCCTGGTGAAATTTCCCAATATCCGCAACCCGCTGGTATCCCGGTAACAAGTCGGGATAGAGACCCATGTCGGCGGCGCCGCGGGAATTAGCGTAGTCGCCCAGGCAAACCAGCTTTGCATCCTTTATGCCAGACGCGAACTGTACCAGGTCCCTGATATGGTTGCCGCGAAGCTCAGAACCAAAGATGATGACGAGCTTCGACTCAGCGCGAAGTTTCTCTCGAAAAGAACGCCAATTCTCGCGGCTCGAGTCATTGCTCGCGACCGTGTCTAGAGCCAAGTCATCTCCCGCCAGAAAGGTCGCAACCTGACCCTCGGCTCCGCTGGGAATCTGCAGGAACGATGCTGATTGTCGCCGCAGTTTGATCGGATTCGCATTCACCAAGTAGAGGCGCGCCCGACGCAGTCGAACGTTATTCCGAATCTGCCATGCCAGAAGCGGATGCTGGTTTGTTGGATCGTTGCCGATCAGCAGAATGGCCGGAGCTTGCGCCACATCCCGCATGCTGGCCGTCATCTCCGGCTTGCCAGACAAAGCGCCGGCAAACGCCGGAAAATCTGCAGTCCGATGGTGGTCGATATTGTTCGTTCCCAGCACCACACGAGCAAACTTCTGCAGAAGGTAATTCTCTTCATTCGTAGTGCGATTCGACCCAATAACTCCAATCGCTCGCCCGCCTTCTTTGCTTACAATTTCCCGGAATTTCTTTCCGATGAGTGCAAAGGCCTCTTCCCAGCTTGCTGGCATTAGCCGCCCGTTTTTCCGAACTAACGGCTCCTTGAGCCGATCCGGGTGATCTGCGAAATCAAATGCATATCGGCCCTTGATGCAGAGAAAATCTCCATTGATACCGCTCTTATCGCGATTATCTCCGCGAACGATGTCCATTCCGGTATCGGAGCGACGCACGCCAAGCGTGGTTTTGCAGCCATCCCCGCAATGGGTACAGATTGTGCCCACATGCTTCATCTCCCACGGCCGGGTCTTATAGCGATATGCGCCCGAGGTTAGCGCACCCACCGGGCAAATATCGATGCACATGCCGCACTCTTCGCACTCAAGATGATCTTCTTTATTGGGCGCGATGATCGAACTGACTCCGCGATTTTGCACCCCGAGAGCCCAAACATCCATTCCCTCGCCGCAGACTCGCACGCAGCGATAACAAAGGATGCACCGCGGTCGGTCGAAGTAAACCACCGGTGACCATTGCTGCTCATCGCGATGGTTTTTAATATCAATAAATTTGGACTCCGCGGCCCCATAAGAGAACGTCATGTCCTGCAGTTCGCATTCGCCGCCCGCATCGCAGACCGGGCAATCCAGAGGATGATTTCCCAGCAACAGCTCAACCATCCCTTTCCGTGCCTGGCGGATCTCGTCGCTCTCGGTAGTTACGATCATGCCTTCGCTGATGACGGTCGTGCAGGCGGTCTGCAGCTTCGGCATCTTTTCAACCTTCACCAGACACATCCGGCATGCGCCCTGCAGCGACAGGTTCGGGTAATAGCAGAACGAAGGCACCTCGATGCCCACGCTCTTGCAGGCTTCGATGAGCAAGGTCCCTGCAGGAGCCGTGACTTTCTTTCCGTCAACCGTGATGCTTACGAGTTTGGGTGCGTCCACCATCAGAAAATCGGGTAAATGAGTAATTGTGAAATTGTGTAATTAAAAACTACAGTTACCACATTTTCGCTGTCTTTCGGGAGGTTTGCTGCGATGCAGTGAAGATGGCAGCCAACTCCCGCGCTTCGGCCAGCAATTCCGAGGCCTTGTCGGGCGTGATAATGCCAGATTCAATCAGGAGTTCGAGCCAAAGTACCGCTTCATCGGCTTCTTCAGCGACCACCCCGATCTTAGCAATGAATTCAGCTTTCGAACGAGCGCGGCAAACGGCTCGATAATTTGCGGCCACCGATGTTCCGCAGCGCAATAACTGTTTACCCAAAACTTGGGTGTCTGTTCGATATGGTAATGACCGGAATAAGCGAATAACGCGTAACGCAAAATTCTTGGTCCGATCACGAAGTTGCTCAGGCCTCGAACTCATCGCTTGTCAATTCCCCAATTACTCAATTTCACAATTACTCAATTTCTTTCAAATCAACACTGGCACCTGCTCTACCGCCCCTGCCTTTTCAAACGGGCAGGGCCGTCCATCCAGGTGATCCTCAAACTCCTTCCTGAATTTCTTCACGATCGAAATTGTGGGCATCGCCGCCGCATCCCCCAGCGGGCAAAACGTCCGCCCCAGCATGTTTTCCGATAAATATTGGATGTTATCGATGTCCTTCTTGACGCCGCCGCCGGAGTGAAAACGGGTTAGCGTTTTCTTCAGCCAATCAGTGCCTTCCCGGCAGGGAATGCACCAGCCGCAGCTCTCATGCTGATAAAACTTCATGATGCGCAGCGCAAATTTCACCATGCAGGTTGTGTCATCAACGATGACCACGCCCCCCGAGCCGAGCATGGATCCGGCTTTCATCATCGAGTCAAAATCCATGGACACATCGACTTCGTTCGCGGTCAGAAGGGGACAGCTGGACCCACCCGGCACTACTGCCTTCAGCTTGCGTCCGTTCGGGATTCCACCGCCCACGTCATAAATCATTTTTTTAAGGTTGTAACCCATGGGCAGTTCATAGACGCCAGGCTTATTAACGTGTCCACTCAGGCAGAACAGCCGGGTTCCGCCATTCTTGGGCGGCCCGAGCTTCGCAAACCAATCTGCGCCGCCCAAAATGATGTGCGGCACACTGGCTAGAGTCTCGGCATTATTAATGACGGTCGGACCACCCCAGAGCCCAACCACCGCCGGGAACGGAGGACGAATCCGCGGAATGCCCCGCTTGCCCTCCAGAGATTCCATCAAGGCCGATTCTTCTCCTACTTCGTACGCTCCCGCTCCTCCGTGCCAGTACACATCAAAATCGTAACCACTGCCAAAAATGTTCTTGCCAAGAAAGCCCTTCGCGTAGGCGTCCTTGATCGCCTTTTGCATGATGTTCGAAAGATACCGATACTCGCCGCGAATGTAGATATAGCCGGTGTGCGCGCCGACTGCGATTCCGCCGATCATCACTCCTTCAATTACTGAATGAGGATCGTGCTCGAAAATCAGACGGTCTTTGCAAGTACCCGGCTCGCTTTCGTCGCCATTGCAAAGAATGTACTTGGGCTTGGGCGCCTGCTTGGGCACAAAGGACCATTTCAGTCCAGTGTTGAACCCGGCGCCACCGCGGCCGCGTAGGCCGGAATCCTTCACCTGCGTAATGATCTCGTCCGCCGACATTCCCACCGCTTTTTGCACGGCTTTGTAGCCGTCCAGCTCAAGGTAGCGATCGATATCGGTCGCACCCAGGCCAAATCGCTTCGAGACGATCTTCATTTCGTCGGGATGGGAAACCAGAGAAGCCACTGCAATTGTGTATTTAGTAATTCAGTAATTTTGTAATTAAAATCTCGCTACTCAGGGTTGTGATTTTCAATTACACAACTACAAAATTTCCCAATTGCCAAATCTGTTTACTGCGTTCCTTCTTCCAAATACTCTTTCAAAACTCTGTCCATCTTTTCCGGCGTAAGATTCTCGTGAAAGTCATAATTGACCTGTACCGCGGGGGCCCAGCTGCACGCCCCGATACACTCGACCTCTTCTAACGAAAACATGCCATCGGAAGTTGTGCCTTTACTTCCGATTCCTAATTTCATTTTGCAATGATGCAAAATCTCTTCGCCGCCACGCAGCAGGCATGCAATATTGGTGCAGACCTGCACGTTGTAACGGCCTCGTGGTTTTGTGGTCAGCATGGAGTAATAACTGATCACATTCCGTACTTCGAGTTCCGTCAAATCCACCCGCCCTGCGATCTCCCGGATCACTTCATCGCTCAAGTAGCCGATTTCGTCCTGTGCATACAGAAGCGTCGGAACCAGCACAGATCGCTTCGTCGGGTAATGTTTAATCATCTCCGCGAAACGCTCTTCGAATTGGTCAGAAAACTTCATTGAACATCGTTTATGACCACTCAGGACAGGAAGCTACACGAAACGATTTCCTTGGTGAACCTTCGTGCCCTTCGTGGTTTCTCAACGGTCAATCTCTCCCAGCACAATATCAATACTTCCGATGGCCGCCACTACGTCCGCAATCAAACGTCCTTCACACATCGCGGGCAGCAACTGCAAATTCGCCAGGCACGCTGAGCGCATGTGCACCCGGTATGGCTTTGCCGTGCCATCGCTGACCACGTAATATCCCATTTCACCGCGCGGCGACTCCACGGCTTGATACACCTCGCCTGCTGGTACCGAGAAGCCCTCGGTAATGATCTTAAAGTGGTAAATGAGCGCCTCCATCTGCGTCTTCATTTTTTCCCGATCAGGTAAAACCACTTTAGGAGCGTCGGCTTTGATTGGACCCGAAGGCATCCCGTCCAGCGCCTGTTGCACAATCTTGTTGGATTCCCGCAACTCCTGCACCCGGCACTGATAGCGCGCGAATACGTCGCCTTCCTGCGCGACCGGCACGTTGAACTTGAACTTGTCGTAGCTCGAATACGGCATGTCTCGGCGCAGGTCGAAATCGACTCCGCTTCCGCGCAACGTCGGCCCGCTCGCCCCGAGAGCAATGGCATCTTCTGCGGTAATTCGCGCCACGCCCTTGGTTCGCATCAGCCAGATCGGATTCGCGGTCAGTAAATTTTCGTACTCGTTGATTTTCGAAGGGAACCGGTCCGCGAAAGCGCGCACCCGGTCAAAAAAATCAAGCGGTGGTTCCAGCGCCAGCCCGCCGATACGGAAGTATGAGGTCATCATGCGCTGGCCACTTACCGCCTCAAAAAACCGCAAAATGTCTTCGCGCTCCCGAAAGCAATACAAAAAGACGGTCAGAGCGCCGATGTCCATGGCGTGTGTGCCCAGCCACACGAGATGAGAATTAATCCGCGTCAACTCGTTCAGCAGCACCCGCATCCACTGCGCTTTAGGAGGAATCTCCAACCCAAGCAGCTTCTCAACTGCCAGGCAATAACAAAGATTGTTGGTCAGCGGGCAAAGATAATCGATGCGATCGGTAAGCGGCACCACCTGTTGATAAAACTTGGCTTCGCAAGTTTTCTCGATGCCAGTATGCAGGTACCCAATATCCGGCATGATGCGGATAACCGTCTCGCCATCGATTTCCAGGATCACCCGCAGCACACCATGCGTCGAGGGGTGTTGCGGCCCCATGTTCAGGATCATCGTGCGGTCCTGACCGGGGTCGAGCGTCGGCATTGTGGTGAGATGGGCCATGCGACGCCTTAGCGATAGCCCTCCACCGGATAGTCTTTGCGCAGCGGATGGCCTTCCCAGTTTTCCGGCATTTGGATGCGGCGCAAATAAGGATGACCCGTAAACCGCACTCCGAAAAGATCGTAAACCTCCCGTTCAAAGAAGTTCGCGGCTGGCCAAACAGATGTCACCGACTCAACAGCCGGAGCGTCTCCACTGAGCCTGACTTTCAGCCGCACACGCTCTTTCTGCGGGATCGACAGCAGGTTATAAACCACCTCGAAACGGGGTTCTGATGGGTACCAGTCAACGCAGGTTACGTCTGATAGAAAGTTGAATGAGCACGCCTGATCATCCCTTAGCAGCGCGCAAGCCTCTCGAATCGAGGAGCGCTCCACATAGATACTCATCTCCTCGCGGTCGAATTTGGCGCCTTCCACGGCGGCAGGATTCCACGCCAACAATCGCGCAATTGCGGGATGAGCTTTCAGTTGCTCCAGATCGGTAATCGCAGGCGCGAGCGGCACTTATACCTCACCTTTGGTAGATGAAGCCGGCCCCCAATCGAGTACACCTTTTTTCCATATATAGAAGAAGCCAACCAGAACAATCAGGATGTACACCAGCATCTCCCAGAATCCGAACATCTTCAGATCGCGCAGGATCACCGCCCAGGGATAAAGGAACACCGCCTCCACGTCGAATAGAATGAAGAGCATGGCCACGAGATAGAACTTTACCGAGAACCGCCCCCGGGCATCCCCAATGGGAGTCATGCCGCACTCGTAGGCAGAGAGCTTGGCCCGGGTAGGCCGCCGATATCCAACCAACCAGGACAGCACTACGATGGCCGTAGCCAGCGCCCCTACCAGGAAAAAATGAATCAGTAGCGGCAGGTAACGGGCAAAGTAATTGTCCGGCATAGGAGAGCTATATATAATTCGCAGCCAAGT
>Ga0070731_10000436_pt1 | contig 57771 bp, 38 predicted proteins | sample Coa_R1_2_FD_66448 | JGI IMG/M metagenome (GOLD analysis project Ga0070731, IMG submission 66448) | Surface soil microbial communities from Centralia Pennsylvania, which are recovering from an underground coalmine fire - Coalmine... | ecosystem: Environmental > Terrestrial > Soil > Unclassified ... | reverse complement strand
GATCACCGCCACATTTTTCTCGCGGCAGGCCGGAAAAAGCTCATCTTCGGGATTCTGATCGAAAATGTTGTAGATCACCTGCACGGCGTCCACCAGACCGGTGCGAATCGCTTTCGTTCCGTTCTCGGGTTCCCAGCGATTGAGGCTCAAGCCGAAGAATCGGATGAGACCCTGCGATTTGAGTTTTTCGACCGTGTCGCGGAATTCTGGTTCATCCGTCCAACTGTCATCCCACACGTGAAATTGCAGCAGGTCGATCGTCTTCACACGGAGTTTTTCACGAATCAGCTCGGCATATTTAAAGACGTGTTTTGACGGGAAGACGTCATGATAGGGGTCGGTCGGAGAGGCAGGCCACTTATCATTCAAAGGTGGAATTTTGGACGCGGCGTATAGGCGCTTGCCCGAGTTTTTCGCCAGGATTTCTCCTAAGAGGGCATCGCTTTTTCCATTGCCGTAAGCCCATGCCGTGTCGAAAAAGTTGCAGCCGAGATTGACGGCAAGCTGCAGAGAATCGAGCGACTCACGATCGTCGGAATCCGTCCAGTCACCCATACCCCATAGCCCTAAGCCGATGTCGCTGACCTCAAAGCCGGTGCGGCCAAATATTCGGTATTTCATTGGACCTCGCGCTAACAACTTTCAGGATTTCGAGTTAATATAGCAGCCCTTTGAGGATGGTATGGAAACTCCGCTGAGCCCGTTGGACTTTGCTCGCCGGGCACGCCGACTGTATCCGGAGCTTGAGGCTGTCGTGGATGGCGATTTGCGCCTCACGTACGCGGCATTCTTCGATCGCTGTGATCGCTGGTCCGCCGCGCTGCAGGGTCTTGGTGTGCGACAAGGTGACCGTGTTGCCTACATAGCTCCGAACACGCATGCACAACTGGAATCGTTCTACGCGGTTCCGCAGATCGGAGCTGTGCTGGTTCCGATAAATTACCGCTTAACCTCCGACGATTTCGCTTATCTCATCGCGCATAGCGGATCACGCGTGGTTTGCGCGGATGCCGAATATCTGGATGCCATCGACGCAATTCGCTCACAAGCTCCCGGCGTGGAACATTTTGTCGCGCTTCAAGGAAGCCGAAGCGGTTGGTTGGATTACGAACAGCTGATTGCAATGACTGCTCCGGATTTTGAACAGCCCCCCATTGATGAAAATGATGTGCTGACGATCAATTACACCAGTGGAACCACGTCCCGGCCGAAAGGGGTCATGATCACGCACCGCAATGCCTACCTGAATGTTGTAGGAACGCTGGTGCATTTTCACATGACCTCAGCCGATCGCTATCTGTGGACACTGCCGATGTTCCACGCGAACGGCTGGACCTTTCCCTGGACTGTGACTGCAGTTGGCGGGACACATGTTTGTTTGCGGAAAGTGGAACCCGAGACCGCGTTCCGGCTGATCAATCAGGAATCCATCAGCGTTCTTTGCGCCGCCCCCACCGTGCTTATATGTTTGGCCCATGCGGGAGAGGATCTCCGGCGTGAAGCGCGTCACGGCGTACGTGTGATCACTGCCGGAGCGCCACCGGCGGCAGCCACGATTGAGCGCATCGAAGATGACCTTGGCTGGGAGATTACCCAGGCCTATGGCATGACCGAAACGTCTCCCTTCATATCGATTTGCGAGCCGCGTCCCGAGCATGCCAAGTTGCGCGCTCAGGAGCGTGCCGCGATCAAGGCTCGCCAAGGTGTGGAACTGATTACATCGGGAGAGTTGCAGGTTGTGGACATTCACGGAGTTGAAGTACCGCACGACGGCCAAACAGTTGGCGAGATCGTCGCTCGTGGCAACGTGATTATGAAGGGCTATTTCCACGATCCCGAAGCCACGGCGGAGGCGCAACGCAGTGGCTGGATGCATACCGGAGATGCGGCGGTGGTGCATCCTGACGGGTATGTCGAAATCCGCGACCGTATGAAGGATGTGATCATCAGCGGAGGAGAGAATATTTCCTCGGTTGAGGTCGAGGGTATTCTACTCACCCACCCCGGAGTGCAAGAGGCTGCGGTTGTAGGCATGCCACACGAGAGATGGGGGGAGGCTCCGCACGCTTTTGTGGTACCCAAAGACGGTGCCGTAGTGAGCGAAGCTGATTTGAGGGATTTTGCGCGTTCAAAGATGGCGCACTTCAAAGTTCCCGCCACGTTTACGATCATTCCCGCCTTGCCGAAGACGGCCACCGGCAAGATTCAGAAATTTGTCCTGCGGCAGGGCCGGGCGGCGATTGCACGGCAATAACGAGCCGATGAGCGAGGTTAATCTAATATGGAAGCGAGCCAAACGCGCGGTATCTACGTCGCCCAGAACGCGACGCTTCGCGCGGCTCGCCCAGATCCCTCGCTGCGCAAATGAGGCTTGCTCGGGATGACAATGGCAATCCCGAGCCAGAATAAAGGTCGCAAAGCGCGTTTGACATTAGGCCCACGCGCTTTTTAACATAGAACTTCACCTCGGAAGTTCAGGAATTAGCTAATTCAGATGTGGGCTGTACACCTGATTACCTGCTGCAAAATCTTATGATCACAGTCAAAGAACTTACGAAGAAGTATGCCCGGACGACCGCTGTCGACCACGTTTCGTTCGAGGTCCAGAAAGGGCAGATTGTCGGATTTCTCGGACCCAACGGCGCCGGGAAAACGACGACCATGCGTATGTTGACTTGCTTTCTGCCGCCGACTTCAGGGGCGGCAACCGTCGCGGGATTCGATGTTCTGGAGCAACCGCTCGAGGTCAAGAAGCGAATCGGATATCTGCCGGAAACGCCCCCGCTGTATCCCGAGATGGAGACCAGCGAATATCTGAAGTTTGTTGGTAAATTGAAGGGACTTTCCGGAGCAGACCTGAACACGCGGGTCGACTATGTATGCGACCGCTGCGCGGTCAGCGATGTTAAGACCAAGCTACTTGGGAAGCTTTCCAAAGGCTACCGCCAGCGCGTCGGGCTCGCCCAAGCGATCATTCACAATCCTGACGTTCTGATTCTTGACGAACCGACCGCCGGCCTCGATCCCAAGCAGATCAATGAAACTCGCGATCTGATCAAGAGCCTGGCGGGCGATCACACCATCATTCTCAGCACCCACATTCTGCCGGAAGTCGAGCAGACGTGTCAGCAAGTCATCATTATTAACCGAGGGAAATTGGTCGCGACCGATTCAGTGCAGAACCTGCAAGCTCGGGCGCGCGGGGCTGAATCAGTATTGGTGGAAATTGCGGGTCGCAATGGCAGCCTCGATCTTTCGGTCGTTCAAAAGAGGCTAGAGCAGATTCGCGGAATCAGCCGGGTGGAATACAAAACCAGCCACGCCAACCGCAATGTTTTCGAGATCGAAAGCCAGAAGGGATTTGTACGCGGTGATCTGGCGCGGGCCGTGGTTGAGGCCGGATGGGATTTGAATGAACTTCGGCCTGCCGCTATGAGCCTGGAAGAAATTTTCTTGCAGCTTACGGGTGCAGAGGCGGCGCCGGCAGAGTTGGCGGCGAAGGGAGCGGACTAATGCGAAACATCTTGACCATCTGGCGAAAGGAAATGCGCAGCTACTTCGTGTCGCCCATTGCGTATTTACTGCTTACCATGTTCGCCCTGATTTTCGGCTTCTTCTTTTGGAACGCGCTCGGCTATTTCGTGATGATGGGCATGGAATCGCAAATGCGCGGCCAGACATTCCCGATGAACCTGAATGAAGAAGTCATTCGACCGTTATTGTCGAATGCCAGCGTGATTGGCTTGTTCTTCATTCCGATGATCACTATGCGGCTTTTCGCCGAGGAAAAGCGCACGGGAACGATTGAGCTGCTGGTTACGTCTCCGATTCGCGATACGGAGATCATTATTGGCAAGTGGCTCGCCGCGCTGACGCTGTATGCGACGATGCTGCTGTTTACGGCTCTGAATTTTGCGTTCCTTTTCAAGTACGGAAACCCGGATTGGAAGCCGCTGGCAATCGGCTATCTCGGCCTGTTGTTGCAAGCAGGTGGACTGCTGGCGATTGGGACTTTCATTTCGACGCTGACCAAGAATCAGATCATCGCCGGAGCTGCTACGTTCGGGGTTTGCCTGTTGCTCTGGGTTCTCGAGTGGGTCAGCGGTTATGAAACGGCGGCATGGGCTAAGGTGCTCGCTTACATGTCAGTGATCACGCATTTCGAATCGTTCGCCAAAGGGGTGCTCGATTTGAAGGACGCAATTTTTTATCTAACTTTGATTTTCGTGGGGTTGTTTTTCACTTCCCGCTCCATGGAATCTCTGCGCTGGAGGTCGTAAGTGAATTCAGGACTACTGAAAGCCAGACAAACAAAATACGCCGCTTACGCCGCGGTTTACATTCTGGTTGTATTGGCCGCGGTTGTGATCGCGAATTTTCTGGCTGACCGCTACAACAAGTCTTATGACGCGACCGCAAATAAGCGTTACAGCCTCTCCGATCAAACCGCGAAGATCGTAAAAAACTTAAAGCAGCCGGCGACAATCGTCTATTTCGATCAGGGCACGCGCTTCCAGCACGCGAAGGATCTGCTCAATGAATATTCGAACCTCTCGCCCAAGGTTCAGGTCAAGTACATCGATCCCGACAAGAATCCGCAGGAAGCTCGCGAGGCGGGAATCAAGAACTACGGAACGGCTCTAGTTGAGATTGGCGACCGAAAAGAAGAAGCCAAGAGCATGACCGAAGAGGGCATCACGGGAGCGATCATTCGCGACTTGAAAAATACTACCCGCACGGTTTGCTTCGTTGGCGGCAGCGGCGAACACCAGATCGATGATTCTGATCGCAACGGGTATTCGCGATTTAAGGATTTATTGGGGAAGGACAATTATCAGGCGAAATCGATCGACCTGCTGCAGAAAGCTGAAGTGCCCGGCGATTGTACAGTGCTGGTGGTCGCCGGCCCCACTCGTGATTACCAGCAGCCCGAAGTGGACGCGATCAAGAAGTATGTTGAAGACGGCGGACGCGCTTTGCTGATGCTCGATCCTCCATTGAAGATTGGCCGGTCGGACATCGCCGATAATGATGCGTTGACCAGTCTACTTCAGAGTTGGGGCGTGACTCTCGACAAAGATCTGATTCTGGACCTGAACCCAATCGGCCAGTTGGCGGGACTTGGCCCGCAGGTGGCCTTGGTAACTCGGTATGAGTCACAGCCGATCGTGAGCGGGTTGAAAGGGAGTGCAACCGGATTCCCGCTGTCCCGTTCGATGGAAGTTAAGAATGGTGACAAAACCTCGGTGCAGAAGCTGTTTGATTCGTCCGATACCAGTCTGGCGACGAACAGCCTGAATTCACCGCGCATCGATCCGAACGACCCGAAGAACCGGAAAGGTCCGATGACCCTGGCAGCTGCTGGAACCTACAATACTGGGAAGCAGGACTCGCAGGGACGGTTTGTGGTTGTGGGCACCTCTTCCTGGGCCGCGAATTCGTTTATCAACTTCAACGGCAACAGCGATCTGGCATTGAACGCGGTCGACTGGCTGTCGTCCGATGAAGACCTGATTTCGATTCGGCCGAAAGACCGCGAAGACCGCCGGGTGACCATGACCCGTGCGCAATTGAATCTGGTTCGCAGCACCAGCCAATTCATTCTGCCGCTGATTGTGGTCGTGGCAGGTGTCTCGGTCTGGTGGAAACGCCGCTAAAGGTGGAGCGCGGGCATTCTTGCCCGCGACTTGCGCAGGGACGAAAAAGAAAATGAAATTACGTGGGCTCATCATCGCCATGGTTGTTCTCCTGGTACTCATGGCGGCTCTGTACTGGTCGAATCGTCATCCCAAATCGCCGGAAACCACCGAGGCGTCTGCCGAGGCTGCGCCTAAGATTCTTTCACTCAAGCAGGATGACATCACCAAGATTGATCTTAAGAAAAAAGACGCCGACGAAATTGTGCTGGCTAAGAATAATGGCCAATGGGAGATCACAGCGCCTAAGACGTCAGGTGCGGATCAGAGCACCGTTTCGAGCATGCTTTCCACCCTGTCGTCGTTGAATTCCGATCGTCTCGTGGAAGAGAAGGCCAGCAACTTGAGCCAGTATGGCTTGACCGATGCGCCTTTTGAAGCTGTCATTACGGAGAAAGACAGCAAGGCGCAGAAGTTGCTACTTGGAGATAAGACGCCAAGCGACAACGCAGTTTACGCGAAGCTGGAAGGCGATCCTCGTGTGTTCACGATCGCTACCTACGAGAAAAACAACATCGACAAGACGTTCAACGATCTGCGTGACAAGCGACTGATTACGGCCAATCAGGACAAGATCAGCAAAGTCGAACTCCAGGCCAAAAAGCAGGCCATTGAATTCGGCCGGAATAAAGATGAATGGCAGATCGTGAAGCCGAAGCCGCTGAGAGCCGATGGCACTCAGGTCGACGATTTGGTGCGTAACCTGGCCGAGGCGAAGATGGAACTCGGCCCATCGGATGATGAGAAAAAAATCGCCGCCGCATTTGCCTCCGCCACGCCCGTGGCTACGGCCAAGGTCACCGATGAATCAGGAACCCAGGAACTGCAGGTCCGAAAGAATAAAGATGATTATTACGCCAAATCCAGCGTAGTCGAAGGCGTTTACAAGGTTCCCAGCAGCTTAGGTCAGGCGATGGATAAAGGCCTGAACGATTTTCGCAATAAGAAGCTGTTCGATCTGGGCTACAGCGATCCAAATAAGGTTGAAGTCCACGACGGCTCGAAGAGTTACTTCCTGACTCATGGCGGGGAAGACTGGTGGAACGGAAGCGGGCAAAAACTGGATATGGGTACGGCGCAGACTCTGATCGATAAAGTTCGTGATCTTTCCGCGACGAAATTTGTGGATTCCGGTTTCACCCAGCCAATCCTGGATCTGACAGTTATATCCAACGACAGCAAGCGGACAGAAAAAGTTGAGATCGCCAAGGCTGGTGATAACTACATTGCGAGGCGCGACGGGGAACCTAGCCTCTATGAGCTGGATTCGAAAACTGTCTCTGATTTGCAGAAAGCGGCTGAGGATTTGAAAACCGCGCCCGTCGAGAGTCCAAAGAAGCCCAGCAAATAAGCAAATGTACTAGCCGGCGGCGCGAGCCGCGTGTTGATTCTGTTCTGCGGTGATCAAAAAGTTTTCCAGCGCTTTTCTATCTTCGGGCAGAATTTTCAGGAACTTAATCCCATTTCCGACTTGCGGATCGCAGGTGACTACGATGGCGCTGATGAGCAGTGCAGCGTCCAGTTGCAGCCGCAAATCTAATTCTGTGCCGACTGGGAACGGAAAGATCGTCTCGAAGTAGCAACCGCCCAAACTCACATCCAGGGTTGCTCCGTGCACTGGACTGGCAGCTCCATCGGCTCGAATCTCGACTGGGAGGTTGAGTTTTAGTCGTCGATATTGCCGTCGTTCGCGCTGATTTGGATTGCCCATTTCTCGCAGCCTCTTTGTTTGGGACTGCCCGGTCTCTATCGATGGTCCTGCGATGTCTATCGGCAAGATGTGGCTGGAATCACCGCTGGAACCGCTAGTCACGATGTCGAAGGTAATCTGGCAAAATGTTACCGGCCGCCGTTTCCGGCGGTGCTACCATCGACGATCGGCAGAAATTGGGAAGGGAACGCAAACCGGAATAGATGAGCAGGAATTCCCGTCGAGTCGCTTCTCCGCGGGCTGTGAGCGTGGCAGATCTGCGCCTGATCGCTCGCCGCAGTGTGCCCAAAGCGGTATTCGACTACCTGGATGGAGCGGCCGAGGGCGAGTGGACGCTACGCGAAAACTGCCGCGCGTTCGAAGAGCTGACGTTCCGGCCACGTCATGCAGTCGTAGTCGGTGATTGCAGTTTGAGAACTCGGATGCTGGGCTTCGATCTGGCGCTTCCGTTCATGCTTGCGCCCGTTGGTTACAGCCGAGTGATGAACCCGGGTGGTGAGGTCGCGGCAGCCCGGGCAGCGGGTACTGCGGGCACAGGGTACATTCTGTCCACGATCTCCGGCCACCGCCTGGAAGATGTAAGAGCCGGTTCCAAGGGCCCTGTTTTTTACCAACTTTATTTGATGGGAGGCCGGACGGCGGCTGAAGGCGTCATTGAGCGGGCTCGCGTCGCCGGCTGCTCAGGCCTGGTGCTCACGATTGACACGCCGGTCTCTGGCATACGCGAACGCGACTATCGCAATGGCATGAAGGAGCTGATCAGCGGCAGTTTTCTCGAAAAAATTCCGTTTCTGCCGAGTGTATTCGCACATCCCGGATGGCTGGCGAGCTTTTTGCTCGATGGCGGTCTGCCGGGATTACCCAATGTGGTGATTCCAGGGCAAGGCCCCATGCCGCTGGTTGACATCAATGCTGCTTTAGCGAGCTCAGCCGTGACTTGGGCGGACTTGCGCTGGATTCGCGAGCTATGGCCGGGTCCAATCATTGTGAAAGGCGTTTTGACCGGGGATGACGCGCTTCGTGCGGTTGATGCCGGGGCTTCAGCGATTTCCGTTTCCAACCACGGTGGACGCCAGCTGGACTGCGTTCCAGCATCATTGCGTGCATTGCCCGAAGTCGTCGCGGCAGTTCGTGGGCAAATCGAAATCTGGATGGACGGCGGCATTCGACGAGGCTCCGATATCGTTAAGGCAATTTGCCTGGGGGCACAGGTGGTACTCTGCGGCCGGGCCTATGCCTATGGCTTGGCGGCGGCTGGCGAGGCAGGAGTGTCTCGCGCTATCGAGATTTTGCGCGTCGACCTGGAGCGCACGTTGCGGTTGCTGGGTTGCCCGTCAATACAGGAATTAGACCGGTCGTATATCAATGTTCCGCAACACTGGGCGTAATCAGACGGCACACAATGCACTGGACCCAGGTTTACGACCCGCTCGGACACTGGTGGTTATCGACGCTGGTTGCCGCCCTGCCGATCATTGTTCTGTTTGGACTTCTCGCCGGATTAAAAGTTAAGCCGCATTGGTGCGCAGCTGCCGGCGCACTCACCGCCGTGATCGTCGCCATCTTTGTTTTTGGCATGCCGCCAGTTCTTGCGGCGGTAAGTTTTGGATACGGCGTGGCCTTTGGCCTGTTGAAGATCGCCTGGATCGTGCTGGCCGCAGTCTACCTTTACGACATTTCTGTCGAAACCGGCCAGTTCGAGATTATGAAGGAGTCGATTGCGGGGATCACGGCGGATCGCCGCTTGCAGGTTTTGTTGGTCGCGTTTTGCTTCGGAGCATTTATTGAAGGCGCAGCCGGTTTCGGCGCTCCTGTCGCGATTGCCGGTGCATTCATGATTGGGCTTGGCTTTCGTCCATTTCATGCAGCTGCCTTGAACCTGATTGCGAACACCGCGCCGGTGGCGTGGGGAGCGATCGGGACACCAGTTCACACTCTCGCTGCGGTCACTGGCCTGCCCGAATCTGACCTCAGTGCCATGATCGGCCGCATTCTGCCGCTCACGGCCATGCTCGTGCCTCTCTGGCTGGTGCGTTGCATGGCGGGATGGAGCGAAACCTTCGAGGTCTTACCGGCAATTTTGGTTACAGGTGTTTCCTTCGCTCTTACTCAATTCTTCTGGTCGAACTATGTGGATAGCAATCTGGTGGACATCATGGGCGGCGTGGTGTCGATTATCGCGCTCGTGATTTTTCTTCGTTTCTGGCAGCCGAAGACGGTTTGGCGGTTTGAATATGACGAGGAGGTCCGGCCTCAGCCAGCGCAGGAGGAGGAATTCTCGGACCAGTTTGGGGCCGAATGGCAGCCTCATGATTTTGATGGCGAACTCAAAGCTGGTCCTTATGCGCCACGGCAGATTTTGAAGGCGTGGATGCCTTTCGCAATTCTTTCCGCCTTTGTGCTGTTGTGGGGACTTCCACCGGTTAAATCGCTCATCAACCGGGCGACGACTCCCGCATTTGAAGTGCGGCTCGCCAACGGTAAACTGCGACCCGGGCCGCCGGGTTGGGATGTTCCCTATCTGCACAATATCGTTTATCGTGCAGCCCCTGTTGTGAACAAGCCGACTCCCGAAGCCGCACGCTACGATTTCAACTGGCTCTCCGCTACGGGGAGTGGATGTTTCTTAGCAGCAATTAGCGCGGGACTGTCGCTCGGCTTGAGTCCAGTGGCATTGGCAAAAATCTTTTGGCGCACGCTGGTGCGCATGCGTCTGGCGATGATCGCAATTTCGTTCATGCTAGGGCTGGGATTTGTCACTCGCTATTCAGGGCTGGATGCCGTGCTTGGTCTTGCCTTCACTCGGACAGGGTGGTTGTATCCGTTCTTTGGGACATTTCTGGGCTGGCTTGGGGTTGCCCTTACCGGGAGCGATACCTCTTCCAATGCGCTGTTCGGAAGCCTGCAGCGAATCACATCGCAACAGCTCCGCATTGATCCCATACTCATGTGCGCCGCCAACAGCGCGGGAGGTGTCATGGGAAAAATGGTCGATGCCCAGTCCATTACGATTGCGACGGCCGCCACCGAGCAGGTTGGGAACGAAGGCGTCATCTTCCGATTCGTAGCTTGGCACTCGGTGGCATTGGGGGCGATCGTTGGCGTGATTGTCATTGCGTACGCGTACGTATTTCGGTTTATGGTCCCGCACGGATTGCACTTTGTGAAGTAGTCCGGAATACGTTCAGCGGCGCTGATACAATGGATGGGCAGCTCATATCGCCGCGGAGAGGTGGCAGAGTGGCCGAATGCGGCGGTTTGCTAAACCGTTATACGGGCCAAAACCTGTATCGAGGGTTCGAATCCCTCCCTCTCCGCCAGATTTTGTAGACCAACCCACATGCGTCCCTTGCAAAAAACAAAGAGCGGGGCACCCGGCGAACGGGGACAAAGACTTTTCTCAATCCCAGGTTAGCGTCCAAAACCGGGGACGCGAACCTGGGCCACCAGCGAAGTTTGCCTATGACGCTCTCACATTCGGGTACGGGTTGTTTCAGTGTAGTGTGCCATGAGTGAACACCTGAGCAATCTTACTATTGATGTTGCGGCAGCGTTCGTTTTGCCGATCATCTGCTTCTTGCTGGGGGTCGCCTGGAGCAAGCTCATTGGCGGATGGCGTGACAACAAATCCCGAAAGTGGTGGACGACCTTCTGCTTGGTGATGCCGTTTCTATTCTTGGCAATGCTGACCAAAATAATGGCTGAGAGTGATTTCGAGAGCCTACGGGCAATCTGGTCTATCCACCCTATCCTTCTCTTATTACTTTTGGGTCTCACGACCACTCTGAGTGCAATCCTAGTTGTCGCGATAGTCCGGCTCTGGCGCACGCCGCGATCTTCTTAAGGGCGCGGGCGGATGGCCCACCTTTGCGGTTTTTGCAAAGGTGGGGACGAACCGGGTGCCCTGCTCCTTACGCTCCGCGGGGGCATGTGCATCTCCTATCCCCACTGATACCCGTGATACCCTTTTTCTCAGAATTGAAGTGAATTGAAGAAACTGTAGAAACTTGAGCCAAGGGAATGGACATGGTTGAAACCAATGTAAACACAGGATATTATGCCTATCTGTAGGTTTCAGCGGGACTTGCACGTAAGGGTGATGAGCGAATCCCTCCCTCTCCGCCATGCAGTCTGGAGTGCAGAGAAGATCTGCCTTTTCCCTTAGGGAAATAGATGAAAGATGCCCATTTCTTGCAGAATCTGCTTCTAAATGGGACTGCAGAGAATGGACTGCAGTGTCGGCGCTAGCGGTTATTTTCGGTTTTTTCTCTAAGCGGGCTTTCAGCTGTCCCGTTTCCCAAGTCGGCGCCGGCAATTGCCAAACCCGCTTTGCGGAAGCCTTCCATGAGATGCGCCGCATGTTCGGCGTCCATCCACTTATTACAGTCTTCCCGCAACCGGGAAACGGCGTCTGGTCGTAGCCTGAGCAACTCACGCAAAGCTTTTGCAGCGCCTTCGCGATCGCCCAGTTGACCGCAAGCCGCAATGGTCAGAGCCCATGCTCCCCAATTGCTGGTCTGGTTCATCTTGCTGGCGATTTCGAGAGCCGCGCGGTAGTCACGCTGCCAGTACGCATAGTTGAAGTCGGAGTGCCAGTACCAGCCGGGGTGGTGCGGATTGAGTGCGCGGGCACGCGCCGACAAGGCCACACCGCGTTCCCACTCGCCCGACAAAGCCAGCATCTCTCCATTCAGCGCGATAGAGTTGCTGTCCATCGGATTCAACGCGAGTGCGCGTTCCGCAGCGTTGCGGAAAGTTCGGAATTCTTTCTGGAAGAACAATACTTGAGACAGCCCGAACCAAGCGAGGTGGTTGGCAGGCGCGATCTCAACTGCTTTGCGGGCAGCCGACGCGCCGGTTGCCAAAGAATCCGTTGCCGGGTCGAACCCTTGCGCGTATCGCTGTACCGACAACAAAGCCAGCATGGCCCACGCGTCGGCGTAGGTCGGAGTTTTCTGTAACGCAGCCTCGATTCCAGCGACTGCCGCGTCCATTTCCTCTGGGGTAACACGCTTAAAATAACCGAAGCTGCGGAGGACCGCTTCGTAAGGAGTCAACTGCTCCGGGGCACGATTGCGCACGGCCTCGCTCATGCTGCGGGACAGCACTCCGTTAATATCGGCAACGGTCGAGACCATGCGAGGCACGAGGTCGTCCTGCAACTCGAAAACCGATTCGGGAGCGAAGGCGCGTTCATAGGTTTCTGCCCAGAGGTGCGAGCCGGTGGTTGCCTCGACCAGCTGAACGGCAACGCGCAGCTTGCTGCTGGCCTGGCGCAGCGTGCCTTCTATAACGTAGCGTGCGCCGAGTTCCTTGCCGATGGTACGGATGTCTCCCGACTCGCTTGAGTACTTTGCAGTCGAGCCGCGTGCGATCACGCGGAGGTAAGAGAAGCGCGAAAGTCCAGTGATGATTTCCTCGGACAGCCCTTCGGCGAGAGCTTTAAGATCCTGATTGCTTCCGGTGTATTTGAACGGTAGCACAGCGACCCAGAAGCCTTCATCGGCACGGGATTCGCCGGATGTGGTTGCTGCGGGCCGGGAGTCAGGCATGGGTTCGACGTGGCTGACATCCAGCCCCGACTTGGCGAGACCTTCAATGAAATGCTCCACAAGCTGCGGCTGAAACCACTTTCCGAGGTTGTCGCGTGCGATCGCTGCGATGTCTGGCTTCAACACCAGTAAATCGCGCAACGCCTTGTCAGCTATTTCTTTTTCTCCGAGCTGCCCTGCCGCCGCCGCGGCCAACATTGGCGTGTAGAAAACATCGGGCAAATTCATTTTTAGTGCTTCGTTCAATGCGCCCCTGTAGTCGCCTTTGCGATATGCGTTCGCCACCAAGGGAAAGCGATATTTTGCCGGGAAGTTCGGGTTCAACTGCATTGCGCGCTCAACCAGCGCACAGCCCCGCTCCCAATCACCCATATAAGCGATCACCAAGCCCATGAACCAGGCATTGCTGCCGTCCAGGGAGTTGAGCGCCAGGGACCGCTCGGCGGCATTCCTGCATGGGGCATGCTCATGCCGCAGGAAGTGAGCATAGGCAAGGTTTTGATAAGCCAGATGGTTGGAGGGGCCGGCCTTTACAGCCCGCCGCGCGGTTTCCAGAGCGCGCTCGAGAAAAGAAAACTCCAGTCCGAATCCGAGGCCATACTCGTCACAAAAAAGCATGGCCAACATTGCCCAAGCATCGGCGTAACCCGGGGCTTGCGCAACCGCGCGTTCCAGGCAAGCCTTGGCTGTGATGTGTTCGTCCGACGTGATGCGCTCCGCGTAACTGAAGCTAAGCAGAACTGCCTCATAGGGAGTCAGCTGTTCGGAGTTTTTTGCTTGGACTGCTTCGCTCATGCTGTGCGGCAGCACACCATGCCTGTCAGCGACGGTGGCGACGATCCGAGGAACGAGGTCGTCTTGCAACGCGAAAACTGATTCGGGAGCGGAGCCGCGTTCATAGGTTTCTGCCCAGAGGTGCGAGCCGGTGGTTGCCTCGACCAGCTGAACGGCGAGGCGCAGCTTGCTACCAGCCTGGCGCAGCGTCCCTTCCATGACGTAGCGTGCGCCGAGTTCTTTGCCGATGGCGCGGATGTCTCCCGACTCGCTGGAATATTTCGCCGTCGAGCCGCGTGCGATCACGTGGAGGTAAGAGAATCGCGAAAGACCAGTGATGACTTCTTCCGAAAGGCCTTCGGCTAGTGCCTTAAGATCCTGATCGCTTCCGGTGTATTTGAACGGCAGCACGGCGACCCAGAAGCCTTCCTCGGCGCGGGTTTCTCCGGAGATGGTTCGGATAGGAGCGATTGCCGAGGAGATTGCAGAATCGGAACTCGCGCTTTGTAAACCGGCCTTGCGCAGCCCCTCCATGAAATGCTGGGCCAAATCCGGGTGCAGCCATTTCTCGAGGTCCTGACGAGCTGTCACAGGAAACTTCGGACTCACTGCAAGCAAATCCCCGAGTGCTTTCTGCGCAGCCGCTCGGTCCGCGAGCTGGCCGTAAGCCGCGGTTAGCACCACAGAAGTCCAGAAATAGCCGGGCATCTGCACGCGAAGAGCGGCATCAACGGCGGCACGGTAATCATGAGTACGGTAGCCGTTGAACATCGCTGCCAGCCAGTACCAACCAGGAAAGTTGGGATGGAGTTTCATGGCCGAATCGGCTATGGCGCAACCCCGATCCCACTCGCCAGAACACGCCAGCAGAATTCCCATCAGGGCTACCGTGGCGCCATCCATGGGATTGAGCGCTATGGTGCGCTCAGCCATGGGGCGGAAAGCTTGCCACTCGTGCCGCATGAACAAATTCTGCGCCAACGCCTGAACGGCGAGTGCACTGGCAGGAGATAGTTCCGCCGCCCGCTGTGCCGCTGTTGCCGCCCGGCCCAAGGGATCCGGTCGAAGGTTGAATCCGAACCAATCCTCGTCGGAGTAGAGGGTTGCGAGCATTGCCCAGCAATCGGACGCATCCGGGGCATCCCGCACCACGCGCTCCAGCAGGTCGCGGCAAGCTGCGTGTTCCTGCGCCGCCATCTTTTCATGCAAGCTGAAGACCCGGAACACGGCTTCGTACGGACTCAATTGCTCGTTGTTCTTCTTGCGGATTGCCACGCTGATGCTGCGTGGCAGAACACCGTGCTGGTCGGCAACGGTCGAGACAATGCGCGGGACAAGCTCGTCCTGCAAGGCGAACATTTCATCCGAGCGGAAAGCGCGCTCGAAAGTTTCTGCCCACAAGTGGGCACCAGTGGTTGCATCGACCAACTGCACGGCTAAACGAATCGTAGAGCCCGCCTGTCGTAGACTGCCTTCCATCACATAGCGCGCACCCAGTTCCTTGCCGATGGCGCGGATGTCCCCCGACTCGCTGGAATATTTCGCCGTCGAGCCGCGTGCGATCACGCGCAAATAGGAGAAGCGCGAGAGGCCGGTGACGACTTCCTCCGAGAGGCCTTCGGCGAGTGCCTTAAGATCCTGATTGCTTCCGGTGTATTTAAACGGCAACACGGCGACCCAGAAGCCCTCCTCAGCTCTGGATTCTCCTGACACCGTTCGCAGCGAGATCGCCCCGGATGCCATCGCCGGCTTGGCTTCCGCGGCATCGACATCGAATCCCGCCTTGCGCAGGCCTTCCAGCACATGCTCTTTTAATTCTTCGTCGTGCCATTTTTTCAGCTCATCGCGAGGGAGATCTCTGAAGTTAGGCCTGATCTTCAGCAACTCCTGAATCGCGTTTGCTGCTGCCAACCGGTTGCCCAGTTGCCCATGTGCAGCTGCAAGCAAAAGTTGCGTGCGCCAGAAACCCGGCAGATTCGCTTTGAGTACGATCTCCAGCGCGTCCTGGTAGTCGCACTGCCGGTAGGCGTTGAAGGCGCGAGGGAACCAATACCAGCCGGGATGGTTGGGGTTGAGCTGCATCGCTCGATCGGCCAGCGCGCAGCCCCGTTCCCAGTCGCCGCTATAGGCGATCAGCATGCCGAGGTACGCAAGCGTGTACCCCTCGAGTGGGTTCAGAGCGATGGCCCGCTCAGCCGTGGCGCGAAAACCCGGCCGGTCGTTCAAAAAGAACAACGTCGAGGCCAGAGCAGCTTGCGCGAGATGGTTACTTGGGTTTGCGTCAAGTGCCCGCCGCGACGCCGCCAGAGCCCGCCCCAGAGGATCCGGCTGCTCATTGAAGCCGTGCGTGTATTCCTCGCGATACAGTAACGCCAGACTAGCCCAGCAGTCCGCGCGATCAGGGGGCTTTTGGACGGCATGTTCTAAAGCCGCCCGCGCAGCCAGGTGCTCGGTTGCATTCACCCGCTGATAATGCCCAAAGCTGCGCAGCACCGCCTCGTACGGCGTGAGCGTTTCGGGATCGCGATTACGCAGTGCATCTGTCATGCTGTGCGCGAGAACGCCCTGCGTGTCGGCAACGGTGCCGACGATGCGCGGAACGACATCGTCGAGAAGATCGAGAATTGCCTCTGCGCTGAAGGCGCGGTCGTAGGTTTCCGCCCACAACCCGGCGCCGCTCTCCGCGTCCACGAGTTGTACCGCGATGCGAACCTTAGCTCCTGCCTGCCGAATGCTGCCCTCCATCACGTAACGCGCGCCCAGTTCTTTGGCCGCGGCGCGGACATCTATGGCTCGCTGCGCATATTGCGCGGTGGAACTACGCGCGATCACGCGTAAGTAGGAGAACTTCGCCATGTTGGTAACGATGTCGTCCGACAAGCCTTCGGCGAGCGCGGACGAATCTGCATTGCTGCCGGTGTATTTGAAAGGCAACACGGCGACCCAGAAACCCTCATCGGCGCGGGCGCCGGAGTCAGCTGCGATTGTGGCACGTGCCGTTGGCTTCGAAACCGGCGTCGGTCGAGTGATGGTTCTTGCAAGGTCCCGGAACTCATTGCTCACATCGCGAGCCGTCTGCATGCGGTGGCGCGGATCTTTTTCCAAGCAGCGCCGGATGACGCGGGCAAGATCGGAAGGCAGATCCGGTCGTGCATCCGTGATCGGCGGCGCGGTGTCGCGCAGGATCGATGAAATCAACTCCGCCGAAGACGTGCCCTCGAAAGGACGCTTGCCTGTCGACATCTCGTGCAGCAGTACGCCCAGCGAAAAAATGTCGGTGCGATGGTCGAGCGAGCGTCCTGAAGTTTGTTCCGGCGACATGTACGCCGGAGTTCCCATCACCACACCCACTTGTGTCTGGCTGGCAGAGGTCAAGGTGGCGTCAGCAAGGCTTGAGCCGCGAATGTCCTTCGCCAGTCCGAAATCCAAAACTTTCACCCGGCCTTCATGCGTGACCATCACGTTGGCAGGTTTCAAGTCACGGTGCACGATTCCCTTTTCGTGAGCGGCTGAGAGCGCGTCGGCCAGCGCTTCAGCGATTTCGATGATCTGCCCGATTGGAAGACCGTTTTGGGCAATCAACCGATCCAGTGATAGCCCCTCGACAAGCTGCATCGTGAGGAAATTGACGCCGTCGCATTCTTCCACCGAGTAGATCGTGACGATGTTTGGATGGTCGAGTTGTGCCAGGGTCTTCGCTTCTCGTCGAAAACGCCCAAGCCGTTCGGCATCGTGAGCCATTTCGGCGGGCAGTACCTTGAGGGCTACGTCGCGGCCGAGTTTCGTATCGGTAGCGCGATACACCTCGCCCATGCCGCCAGAGCCGAGCGGGGACTGGATCTCATAGGCTCCGAGTTTTGCTCCAGGAGTAAGCGCCATCCGTGCGCGCAATTATAGACTGCGCGGCACGTTGCAGCCGAGCAACCTGTTTTGGATTGTCGGCGATTCAAGGTTGACCAGAAACGGGCTTCGCGTCCTCGAAGCCAACTTCCGGCCCGCGCAGCTTTTTGTGTGCGTCAAATGTCAGCGCGATCAGTTCGCTTTCGTAGTTGGCTGCGGGGAATTCTTCACGTACTTGTTCATCCACTCATTCATCTCCCAGAACATGTGGAGCACGGACTCCCTGCCGGCGTAGCCGTGTGATTCCAGCGGCAACAGAACGAAACGAACTGTACCTCCGTGACCCTTGATAGCACTGAAGAGACGTTCGCTTTGGATTGGGAAGGTGCCCGTGTTGTTGTCGGCTTCGCCATGAATCAGCAGAAGCGGCGTCTTGATTTTGTCGGCGTAAGAAAATGGTGACATTTTGTAATAGACTTCCGGCGCCTGCCAGTACGTGCGCTCTTCATTCTGGAACCCGAATGGCGTGAGGGTTCGGTTGTATGCGCCGCTGCGCGCGATCCCCGCTTTGAACAGATCGCTGTGGGCAAGGAGATTCACAGTCATGAAAGCTCCATAAGAGTGGCCCATGACGGCAACGCGATTGCGGTCGACCACCCCGAGACGAACGCCTTCATCGATGGCGGCTTGTGCGCCGGCTACCAGTTGTTCCACATAAGTGTCATTCGGCTCGGCCTGACCTTCGCCAATGATTGGAATCGTGGCGTTTTCGAGAACCGCATATCCCTGGGTCACGAAGGGCACAGGTGAACCCCAAGACAGGATTGGAAACGTAAAGGGAGATCCCTGCATCTGCCCCGCGGCGGATCTTGTCTTGTATTCGGTGGGATAGGCTTCCATTAAAGTTGGCAAGGGGCCATCACTTGGTTTGTAGCCCGGAGGTAGATATAGGTTTGCGCTCAGATCCACTCGGTCCGCACGCCGATACTTCAGCACCTGTTTTTTCGGGAGCGGAGCGTTGCCATAAGGACTTGGGAATAATGTGACCTGTTTCAGTTCTCCGCTTCCCGCCATTTCTATGTAGTAATTTGGATTTACGTCAAGAGATTCGCGGGTGATGAGTACGGTTGGACCGTTGGCATCGAGGATGGCCACTGAGGTCTCGAAGAATTTCGGTTCGCTTTTCCAAACTCGCTTACTTTCACCATTGGTCACGCTCATAACCGCAATGAAAGGCTCATCTCCTTCGGGCGACGCGCCCCGTGAGTGCAGATAAATGCCGCTTTCATCTGAGTTCGTTTGCAGAACATCCTTACCTGATTCGTTCATAGTGGTGAACGGCTCCCCGGGATCATGGTATCGATCTTCAAACGAGCCTTCGAAGAGAGTCACGGCGGGCGCGGCGGTTGCCTGGGGTGCGATAGCCAGCATGATTCGCTTGCGATCCTTCCAGCGACGTTCTTCGACCATCGCAAGGCGGCCCGTTCCCCAAGTCACACTTCGAAAACGTATTGGCAGATCCACCAGCTTGCGGGAGGAGGCTTCAAAGGGCGCATCGAGCAGAAAGAGCGCGTCACGAGTCGATACGTTCCTTCGCGGGTCGCCGCCGTCTCCTGCCTCCACCCAGAACACCGTAGCTGGTGCATCGCTGCGCCACTCGAAGTCGCGTGGTCCTGCGGCTACAGCATCGTGAATGTTTGGAATGGTGTCTTCGAGCGGCTTATCAACCAACTGCTTGGAGGCTCCGGTCACCAGGTTGACGAGTTGTACTCGCTCAGGAAACATCGGGTAAGGCAGGAGATAAGAATAAGGATGGTGGCGCTCGTCGACGAGGATATAGCGACCGTCGGGCGAAGGCGATGCGCTTTCAATGACCCCGGGGTCACCTATGGCTTTCGTTGTGTCGTTCTTGCTGGCTGCAGCGATTTGAACAATTTCTAACTGTGATGTCGCATAATAATCAAAAAATTTCTCGTCCTCTGGACTTTTCAGAAGATCTTCATAGGTGGGGCCGGGTGTGGCGCGCCCCAGATTTTCCTGCACGACTGGACCGGTCGGAACCACGCTACGCTCCGGGGCTGGGCCTCTGACTTTCGAAACTGTTTTGCACACGAGACTCTCGCTATTGCTCATCCATTCACAGGGCGACCCAAAAATTCCATTCAAGGAGATGCCCGGCAAGGCACGTGCCTGTGCAGTCGCAACGTCAACAATCCACAAACTCAGCCCGGTCTCGTTGGGATCGTCGCTCGAATTCACGAAGGAGAAGTGGCGTGCGTCCGGCGCCCACGCTGTAAAACGGATCTTCGCATTTGCTGGAATCCCTTGTACTGACCTCTCCGGCCCCTCCGGCAGAAGCTTGAGCGTTAATGAGGTGTAATAGCGTCCGCGACTTGGTCCGTTCGTCTTGGGATTAAAACGTAGCCCGGCCAGCCGCAGCTCGGGTTTCGCCATGTCCTCGATGGAAGGCAATCCGGATATGAGTTCGATGAGTATCCATTGTTTGCCGGCCTTATCTTTTGGGGAGACTTCGACCATCGGTGTTGGTTTCGCATCGATCAAGTCGACGATGGCTTTTGGAGGAACCTGGTACTTCAGTTCCGTTTGGGCTTGGAGCGCGCACAGCCCAAGAAGGATTTCGACTGTCACGACAACTACTGCGGCGAGAGAAGAGCGCATGCAAACACCTCGTTTCCTGACTCAAGGCGCCGAAATCACGGATCGCACATTTTCGCTTCAAGGGGAGGCTGGATGCAACAGCAGAACTAAATGACAATCAAGGAACATCACAGCCGCGCTGCGGCTTCGATAACTCGCGTATTAGACATCCGCGGAATCGCACGGACATAGCTCCCAAGTAGGATCGCAAAACGGCTTCACTTGCTAGCGCAACCGACAGGGGTACCCGTGGGAAGCCACAAGAGTTCTAAAGTCGGCCCTGGTTTAGCTACCTGCGGCGGTTGCGGTTGCCACAGGCTTTGGAAGAGAAACGGTTACATCCCCTGTGATCGCCTTCTTTTCGACGAAATTCTTGAGCTTGAGAATCAGTGGCATCGTAACTTCCTGACCTTTCGATACCACCAGAAGTCCGGAAAAGGTTCGGATATCCTGCTGGATGATCATTCCGGGAGCAAGTTCGTTGACCCAATATCTCCGCACCTCGCTCTCTTCGGCATTTGGATCCAGCTCAACCAGCGCTTCAAAAAAGGGTGAGGTGAATCCTTTATATTTCCGGCGCAGACTATGTGCGGCCTCGGTTCGGGACGAGCCTTGCCGCGTCAATGTTTCGAAATCCAGAACCAGACGAAGTATTTCCGCCCCGGTCCGCATGTCGGCTTTTTGGCGATCCTCGGTGTCGCCCTCGAATGGGGGCGCCTGAGTCTGGTATTTGATCATCCATCCGATCGGTTCCAGACGCGGGATTCGGGAAAGCAGATCTCCGGCAATGCTGGGATGGGCGTCATATTGTGACTGTTCCTCGGGAGAAAGCTTTTGACGCGAGTAGACGGCATCGATGGTCTCCGGAGGAAGCGTGACGCAACCCAGCTGGGACATTAAAGCGGCGATTTCATATTGCCAGGCATTCGCCAGACCCAGGGCGTGGACCAAGTGACGAATATATCGGCGAGCCCGCATGGCGCGACCGAACGCAGCAGGATTAACCAGACTCAGCACTTCGGTAAGCACCTCAATACTGCCCTGCAAGGTTCGCTCCAACAATTCCTTTTCAGCGGTAACGAGGCGGTATTGTAGGAGTGCGGCGGTCAAGGTTCTGGACATCAGCTCCCGGTCGCATGGCTTGGACAAGAAACGAAAGATATTTCCTTCGTTCACTGCGTGAATGGCGGTTTCGACGTCGCCAGCCCCGGTCAGCATCACCCGAACCGTATCTGGAAATTGATCTTTAACCTTTGCGAGCAAGTGGATGCCATCCATTCCTGGCATGCGCATGTCGGTGACAATGACGGCGTGGGGCCCGTTGTTCGCCATTAGGTGAAGAGCCTGATTGGCTCCTGGAGCTGTTTCCAGCCGGAATTCGCGGCCCAAACTGCGCTTGTATCCACTAAGAATGTTCACGTCGTCATCGACCAAAAGAATTTTCTCAGTCATTTTTTATGCCCTTTGTATTGAGTTCGTGACAGATTTTCCACCAAATCGCGGCGCGATTCTGCAATCCAAGCTTTTGCAAGAGACTCTCGTCGAGGGTGGGGATTCGATTAGCCTTGTCTGAATGAAGACGATGATCGTACTGTACTGCTACGTGGACGGCGATCACGGGTCCAAACGCGGCGGGCGTGGAACGAGCAGGAGTGTGATGCCAGGCGACGGCCTGTACCACTGATGCCGGAAGGCCCCACAACCCGAGCAGATAAGCTCCGACTTCCGCGTGGGTGCAACCGAATTTCTGCAACTCGGCTTCAGTGACGGTGATTTCCTGGTTCTGCGCGCAGTCTAAAGCGGCAAGATATTCCGCGCCGCAGGAATTCACCAGCACCAGACGCCCAACGTCGTGCAACAAGCCTGCAGCAAAAGCATCGTCTTCCGACACCTGCGATCCATGTTCCGCGCGGGTGATGGCCCTTGCAAAGGCTGCAACCCTGAGACTGCAAGGCCACAAATCGATTATCTTCGAGTTCGGTCTGTCTTCTAATTCGGAAAAGACGTGTACCGATAAGACGACCGCGCGAAGATTGTCGATTCCAAGCAGAGAGACCGCATGGTGCGGACTGGAGACCTGAGAAGGGAGTCCGAAGAAGGCCGAGTTGACCAACTGCAATACTTTCGTAGTCATGCCCATATCCCTTTGAACAATGTCGGCAACCTTGGCAACCGTCACGTTGGAGTCACCCAATGCCTCGGTCAAACGGACATAGAGATCAGGCAAGCTCGGTAACGTGTCCAGGCGGGATACAACTTCCTTGAGCTTGGGATTCTCTAACAGGTCCCGCAGTGCGAGAGCCTGGGTGATTTTTTGCTTGAGGTCTTGCAGGTCACAGGGTTTCGACAAGTACTGGTGAGTCGGCCCGATCGAGCGAAGGATCGTTTCACGGTCGGACTGCCCGGAGAGCACAAATCGCATGGTGCGTGGGTATCTGGTTTTGATTTCTTCGAGCAGGTGTGCTCCGTCGATCTCCGGCATGCGCATATCGGTGACAACCACATCGAAGGGAGCACGCGCCAGGGCCTCCAATGCCTGGCGTCCTCCCGGCGCAAACTGCATCTCCCACTCTTTGCGCATGCCACGGAGGCTGCGTTCCAAGCCGCTCAATAGCATGGGTTCGTCGTCGACAAACAAAATCCGGGTGCTCACGGTACCTCCGGTGTTAACTGCAGTGGCAAACGAATGAAGAAGGTGGTTCCGCAGCCGACCTCAGTCTCAAACCAGATCCGGCCCTGATGGTGGTTGACAACGACAGAGTGGGCGATCGTGAGACCCTGTCCTGTTCCTTGACCTACGGGCTTGGTGGTGAAAAAGGGCTCAAAGACTCTGGATCGTAGATGTTCGGGTATTCCGGTTCCCGTATCCTCAACGGCAATTTCCGCGCAGTCGCCCTCACGGCAGGTACGGATGGTAATGGTTCCCTTGTCGCGCAGGCCTTCGGCGACGGCTGCGGCAATCGCGTGGGCCGCGTTGACGATCAGATTAAGCATTACCTGGTTGAACTCACCGATCAGGCAGGGCACTAGCGGAAGGTCCTTGTCGAAATCGGTGACCACCATCGAGACATATTTCCATTCATGGCGGGCCACAGCGACGGTGCTTTCGATGGCCTGATTGACATCTATGGGCCGTTTCTCGTCTGAACCTGGGTGAGAAAAATCCTTCATGGCCTTCACGATTCTGGCCACCCGCTCTACTCCCTCGAGGGACTGGTCGATGGCGCGAGGAACCTCCTGAAGCAGATAGGGCAAGTCAGATTCCTCAGCTGTCTTGTCAAGCCGATCCAGCAGGTCCTTCCAAGGGGTACCCGCTTCTGATTGTTGGCGGATGCTGCAACTCAGCTGCAACAGATCCGCGATTCCATTCCATGATTCCCGCAAGAACCTGATGTTGTCGCCGACATATTGAGTCGGCGTATTGATTTCGTGGGCAACGCCCGCGGCCAACTGTCCGATAGCCTCGAGCTTCTGGGCCTGGCGCAGTTGCCCTTCTAACGCCTTACGGTCGGTTACGTCGGCACCGGTGAGGAGGAAGTGCGTAGGATGATCAGCCTTGGTGGCAATACGATTTACGCTAAACCCGACATAACGATGATGATTGCCTTCCTGGTATGCCAGGTCTTCACATCGATATGCGTCCTCCGTCTGCAGCCAGCGCGACACCTCAAATCCCATCTCCGGGTGCAGCCATCGAATTCCGCAATCGTCGATGGGAAGGCCGATGACTTGAGCGCTCGAAAGGTGAAACACTTCGGCTGCCGAGCGGTTCCAGCGGGTTACTTCTCCCTGGGCACCCAAGCCGATCAGAATGGAAGGAATGGACTGAAGAAACAATTCCGTTTCGGCCGCCGCTTCCTGTAACTTCCGCTCCGCTAGAAGGCGATCATCGACATTTCGCGAGACCACCACAATTCCGTCTTGGCCATGACACAAGCCTCGGGCCAAGGTCGCGCGCGCTTCAAAGTGCAAAATACCGCCATCCTTGTGAACACGACGGACTCTAACGGTGGGTGCGCGGCCCGTGCGTAGAACCTGCTGCATAGCATTTTCGACCAGCGATTGATCTTCGGGATGAAGGGTGAAAAAAGCACTCTCGCCAACCAATTCCTTTGGTGTGTAGCCGAGAGCGGGCAAATGCGAGGCACTCGCGTAAAACCACTTACCCGCAGTTTCGACCACCATCACCAGATCGTCGATGTTGTCCATGATGGCGTGGGCGAACATTTCGGCGCGTTGCTGGGCTTCTTCTGCACCTTTGTGGTTCGTGACATCTTTAAATTGCACGGCAGTAACCTTGCGGCCCTGCTCATACCGCACCAGCGAGATTGAGATCAGCGCCAAGACCATCGCGCCGTCTCTCCGGAGGTAACGTCGTTCGACTTGCTCACCATGGAGTTCTCCGGCGGCCAATCGAGCCGTAAACAATTCAGATGAAGGGACATTCTCGGGATGGCTGACAGACATGATGGTTTTTGCCAGTAATTCCTCCTGTGTGTAGCCGAACAATTCGCACAGAGCTTTATTGACGTGGAGAAATCTTCCTGTGGGCAGTTCGATCAAGGCCATTCCCATGGCCGACTGCTCAAATGCAATCCGATATCCCTGTTCGCTATCTCGCATCACGTGTTCGAGAACTTGGGAGCCGCACCGCAATCGAAAGCGCAGGTTTTCTTTGTCGATCGGGCGGAACACACAGTCATCCGCGCCTTGTTCTAGAATTTTGGCCTCGTTTTCCAGTTCTTCCTGGTTGAGGAGCGCGATCAGATACACCGGAGCACCGTGCTTTAACTCACAGAGATCTCTCCAGATGTCAGGGGAATACTTCGCCCAGTCAAAGATGACGAGGGTAGGGACATTGTCCGATCGCAGAATCTGCACGGCCCCCACTCCATCCTCGGCAAACTCGACATTCCAGCCATCTCGGCGCCGGGACAAAGGGATGTCTGCCGTCGTCATGGGGAAGGCCCCGACGATCAATAACCGAAAGTCGTGGTAGACCGGGTTTCCGCAAGTAGGGGAAAACACACTCATCTTTTGACATATCGGCAGGAGATCAGACTTGCTTAATAAGAGGAAAATCAGGGCTACTCTCGACACGAGAGCAGGCATTCAGGCCGCGAACAGCTTAGAACCTAGGCGTGTTGAGTGGTAACTAACCGCGCAACACTGCTGTGATCGACTGGCCTTGAAAAGAAGTAACCCTGGCCAAACTTACACCTCGAGGTTCGCAACTCATCAAGCTGAGTGCTGGTCTCGACGCCTTCGGCAATGACCGGCAACTCCAGGGTGTGAGCGAACTCAATGATCAGGCGAGTAATTTGCCGGGCTTCCGCGTCGCGATCCATGTTGGAAATGAAGGAACGGTCGATCTTAAGGACGTCGATGGGAAAGCGGCGCAGTCGCGCGAGTGAGGAATGCCCAGTGCCAAAATCGTCAAGACAAATTCCCACGCCGAGATCCTTCAGGTGGGACAAGATGTCTGTGGTTTTTTCAGGGTCAGCCATGGCTACGCTTTCGGTGATTTCGAGGTGCAGGTTGCAAGCGTGGACGTTGGCTTCCGACAGGATTTCTTCGACATCGCTTACCAGTTGAGGATCGGCAAACTGCTTGGGAGAAATGTTCACGGCGACTGTGAACGATTGCGGAAGAGTTTCTTCCCAAAGCTGTGCCTGGCGACAAGCCTCTCGCAGGATCCATTTTCCTAGAGGAACAATCAAGCCGGTGCTTTCGGCGGCGCCGATAAAGCTATCCGGAAAGATCAAGCATTCCTGCCGCTGCCATCGCACCAGGGCTTCAAACCCAGTGATACGCCCGGTGTTCAGCTCGATGATGGGCTGATAATGAAGCCGGAATTCATGCTCGTCGATGGCACGACGCAAATCGCTTTCCAGCTCGAGTTGACGTACGGCTTTGGTGTGCATCTCCTGCTCGAAAAATTCGCAGCGGGATTTGCCCAATGTCTTGGCCCGAAACATTGCAATGTCAGCGTCTCGTAGCAGATCTTCTGCCCTGGAGCGTGGCGTGGAACTGAGTGCAACCCCGATGCTGGCGGAGATAAACACCTCACGCCCAGAAACCGTAAACGGCCCTAATGCATCCTGGATGCGATTCGCGACTCGTATGGCATCGCTCGGATCCTGGATGGAACCGATCAGAATCGTGAACTCATCACCTCCCAACCGCGCCAAAACCTCGTCCGCGTGGTGAAACCCAAGACCGACGTTGCTGGCAGGACGAGAGATCACATCTTCGAGCCGTACACAGTTCGCCAGGCGGCGGCCGATTTCAAGGATGAGGCTGTCGCCCACGGCGTGCCCCATAGTGTCGTTGAATACCTTGAAGCCATCGATGTCCACGAACAACACGGCAAACTTGTATGTTGGGTCTCTTTTGGCGCGGTCAAAGGCGCGGTGCAACTGGTCCAGGAAGAGCGCCCGATTGGGCAAGTCAGTCAAAGAATCGTGCAACGCATGATGTTCCAGCTTCTGTTCTGCCAGCCTTCGCTCGGTGATGTCCCGGTTTACAATCACCAACTTCTCCACTTGACCCTTGGTATTGCGTACGACGCTGGCGGTGGATTCCAGAACCAACCAATGTCCATTCTTGTGACGGACCCGGTATTGCAATCGCTTGCCTACGCCGGTGCGCCGTGCCTCTTCGGTTGCGGCCTTCACTTTCGCTATATCATCCGGATGAATCTGCTGGTAGGCGGAAGTAGATCCCAACTCTCGCGATGAATACCCCAGTATCTTCTTATAGGCCGGACTGTTATAGAGCCGGCGACCGTTCACATCCACCAGGGCGATCATGTCAGCGGCGTTTTCACTGATGAGTCTGAACAATTCTTCCCGCCGGTTGAGGTGCGCCTTCAAGTGCCGGATGTAATAAATGACCACCGCCAATATCAGCAAAGTTGTCCAGGGCACAATCAGCTGAATAATTTTGGGCAATGAGGCAATCCCAAAGACAACGGAGTCAAGCCGCAAAAAGACACCTCAACGTCCCCATCGGCGGAATAGGCTGGACCTTTAGCTTTCGCCCGAAACTATTCCGGTTTCCGAGACCTGACATGCGCTACCGCTGATGCAGATGAGCCTGGCGCGCAGGCGGGGCATCAGAGCGGGTTGCGGCGTGGGCGAGGGCAACTCCGGATCATGCCTGTTCGTCAGTCGATTCTGGTTTTCCTCTATGGCGGGAAACATAAACTTTCTCGCCTCGAAGTCGATAAACGTAAAGAAAGGAGTAGGTAAGTGACGCAAAGCCTTCGGGTTTGCAATTGTGCCAACTTCGAGGCCATCTTCCAAGGGGTCGAGACGGGGATTCTGATCATCGATCCTGAATCTCACCGAATCGTCGACGCGAATCCAGCCGCTCTGAAATCGATAGGCGCATCTCTCCACGAGACCGTGGGCGCGGTTTGTCACCGTTTTGTATGTCCCGCCGAAGTTGGAAAGTGCCCGGTAACGGACCTGGGACAAATCGTGGACAACTCCGAGCGCGTTCTTCTGACCGCGCACGGTGAAACGCGTGCCATTGTCAAAACGGTGCGGCCGGTGCAACTGGACGGACACGGATACCTGCTCGAGAGTTTCTTCGATGTTACCGAGCAAAAACGCTCCGAGAAAGCTCTCGAACAGCGTACTTCGTACCTGAACACGCTGATCGAAGCAAACCCCCTCGGAACAGTCGTGCTAGACAAAGACGAACACTTCGAGATGTCGAATTCGGCTTTTGAACAACTGTTCCTTTTTTCACGCAAGGAGCTGCAGGGTAAATGCCTCCACGAATTGATTGTTCCCCAGGAATTAACCGAAGAAGCGACCCGTTTCACGCGCGACTGCATCGAAGGGAAAATTGTACAGGTCACCAGCCAGCGCCGCCGCAAGGACAACACACTCGTCAATGTCGAAATCTACGGCGTGCCTCTCGTCATCGGGGGCCAAGTCCATGGCATCCTGGCGATTTACCAGGACATTACCAGTCGCAAGCGAATCGAAGCTGAACTGCGCGACAGCGAAAACCGATTCCGTACGGCCTTCGAGCACGCCCCCTATGGCATGTGTATGGCCGACTTGCGGGGACGTTTCCTGCACGTTAATTCAGCCCTCTGCCGAATGCTAGGTTATTCCGCCGAGGAACTTGAGGCGGGCGCGTGGCAGCAAATCACTTATCCCGATGATCTGGAAATATCCCGTCAGGCCGCGATGCAGTTCAGCAAAGGTGTCGATACCACCCTCGAACTAACCAAGCGCTATCTGCACAAGCAGGGAAACGTCGTCTGGGTGCATTTGAAGATCTCGCCGGTAAAAGACACCCTGGGCAAACTCTCCCACTTCATTACACACATTGAAGATATTACCGAGCGTAAGCGCGCAGACGAAGTTCAGTCATTTCTGGCATCCCTCGTCGAGTGCTCGCAGGATGCCATTGTAGGTATGAATTCGGAGGGCGTCGTGATGAGTTGGAATCGCGGCGCCACCGAGCTTTACGGGTACAACCCGGAAGAGATGGTTGGGAGACCAATCAGCAGATTAGTTCCTTCCGATCGCACGGAGCACTTACGACAATTTCTCGAACGAGTCCGCAGGGGAGAACGCATATCCACGCACGAGACCTACCGTATCCGCAAGGACGGGAAGCGCGTAGATGTTTCGTTATCGCTTTCACCCGTCTTCGGTGAATCCCGGCAAATTACTGGCCTGGTGAGCATCGCCCGAGATATCACTCGGCGTAAACAGGCTGAGCAAGCGCTGCTCGCGAGCGAAGAAAAGTTCCGGCAACTTGCGGAGAATATCAGCCAGGTGTTTTGGATCATGCCTCCGTCAGCAAACGAATTGCTTTATGTCAGCCCAGCGTACGAGCAGATCTGGGGGCGAAGCTGTGAAGAGCTGTATCGAAGTCCGATGGCGTGGGCGGAAGCGATCCATCCCGATGATCAGGAGGCGGCACATAGAACCTTCGCCAGACAACTGCAGGGAGAACGACTCGACTCCGTCTACCGCATACGCACGCCGGGCGGGCGGGAAAAATGGATTCAGGACCGGGCTTTCCCGGTTCGCGATGCAAGTGGCGAGTTAACCCGGATTGTTGGATTGGCCGAAGACATCTCTGCACGCAAACTCGCCGAAGAAAGTCTCCGAACTTCGGAAGAACGCTACCGCGAACTGTTCGAGAATGCCAGCGACTTAGTCTATACCTTCGATCTCGATCTGCACATCACCTCCCTGAATCGGTTGGCGGAGCAATCCATCGGGTACTCTCGTGATGAAGCATTGGAGATGAACCTGCGGCAATTGATCGACCCCCAGCAAGCGAAACGTCTGGATCAGGCGATTGAACAGCTTGTTGCCGCTCACGCGCCCACCAAGATCGAATTGGACATCAGAGTTAAGGATGGGCGGCGGTTGAAACTGGAAATGAATCTTCGCTTGATTTATCGCGAGGGCAAAGCGGACGGAATCCAAGTCATCGCGCGTGACATAACCGGACGTGACATAGCCGAAATGGAATTGCGCCGTGCGCAGAAACTTGAGTCGGTGGGTCGGCTGGCGTCTGGAATTGCTCACGAAATTAATACGCCAATTCAGTTTGTGGGCGACAATGTGCGCTTTCTGCAAGATGCGTTCGGAGAGTTGCAGTCGGTGCTCAAACAATTTCAGGAACGATGCACATCTACCCAGGAACTGCGCTCCGGGCCGCAGTTTGGCAATGAACTGGAGCGCATTGCCGCCGAAGCCGATAGTGATTACCTGCTGGAAGAGATTCCGAAAGCGCTGGGCCAGACGCTCGACGGGGTGGAGCGGGTGGTCACCATTGTGCGCGCCATGAAAGAATTCGCTCACCTCGAGAGCAAGGATATGGCGCCAGCCGACCTGAACAAGGCCCTATCCAATACGCTGACGGTTGCGCGAAACGAACTGAAATATGTGGCGGAAGTAGAAACCGACTTTGGCGAGCTGCCACCAGTGGTTTGCAGCGTCAGCGACATGAACCAAGTCTTCCTCAATCTACTGGTCAATGCCGCTCACGCCATCGGCGATGTGGCAAAAGGAAACGACGAGAAAGGGAAGATTCGCGTATCCACGTCGGTTAACGATGCCACCGCAGTGATTGCGATATCCGATACCGGCCCAGGAATTCCGGAAAGCATTCGCGATCGGATCTTCGATCCTTTTTTCACCACCAAGGAAGTAGGTCGTGGCACCGGTCAAGGTCTGGCTATTGCACGCTCGGTGGTCGATCGCCACAAAGGCACGCTGACCTTTGAAACAGAAGTGGGAAAGGGCACATGCTTTTATATTCGTCTCCCCCTTGCGAATTCCGGAAGCGTGGAGACTGCCTGACTTTAGACAGCTACGGCGTGGCGACTTTGTCGTTCTTGACCGTTTTCCCCACCGGTCGCGCCGGGGTTCCATCCGCCTTGACATAATGGGCGTACCACGCGAGGTATCGTTCCATCCGATCCTGCAAATGGGAGGGCACCTTGAACTCGTGATACTCGCCTGGATAGACCACCAATTCCGTTTCCTTCCCCAAGCTCTTTAACGACTGATACATCTGCTCGCCGCCCAGAATTGGTACATTCCAATCGATATCTCCACCCATGAAAAGCGTTGGCGTGGTCACGTTTGCAACCTTCCAGTACATCGACACATGGTCCCAAACCTCACGCTTTTCCCATGGACGCCCGAGCTCGGTCTCGTAATCCAAAACGTACTGATCGTGCCCGTACATCGAATCGAACTTGGTCGCGCCTGCGCCCGGGATCGCAGCCTTAAAGCGCTTTGTCTGAGTAATGATGAAATCCGTGGAAATCCCGCCGTAAGACCATCCCCCCACGCCTAACTTCTCGGGATCGACGAATCCCTGCGCGATGGCGTAATCCACCATCGCCATATCATCCTGAAAATCCTTGTTGCCCCAATCGGCAAAAATCGCTTTGGCATAATCCTGGCCGCGTCCTGTCGACCCGCGGGGATTCGGATACAGCACGACATACCCATTGGCGGCGAATAGCTGTGCGAGATGGGTGAACTCCGCGTAGTAAGACCATACCGGACCGCCATGCGGCCGCAAAATTGCCGGGTATTTTTTGCCAACAACATAATCGAGGGGCTTGTACAAGAATCCCTCGACCATGGTCCCATCTTTGCTCTTGAACTTCACGTAGTCGGGAATCGAGAGCTTTAGCTGTGCCATGAATGCATCATTGGTATGCGTGATGCGCTTTGGCTCTCCACCATCTTCGTTCGTCGTGAAAACCTCGGACGGCCGCTCCGGCGTCGTAATGAGAGCGGCCACCGTTCCGTTTTCTGCCACGGTGTAGGAGTACAGCATCAGCCGCCCACCGATAACGCGCGTAACCTCACCTCCGGCCGCCGGCACTTTGCACAGGTTTTGTGTGCCGTCGTCGTCCGCGATGAAGTAAACAAATTTTCCATCCGGTGAAAATCGTGGGTCGCTCGCGATGCGATCGAAGGCCTTCGTCAGCACCCTGGCCTCGCCACCCATAGCTGGGGACACTGCAACGAACCTGGTCGAGTATTCCAGCAGCTTCGGATCCAATTGGGTCACATATGTAATCCACTTACCATCGGGGGACCAGGCTGGCTGCGCATCCGATCCCGGATTTGTTGTCACCTGAGTCGGATGCTCGCCTTTGTCAGTGTTATCCGCAGCCACCACGAAAATGTTGCTGTCGTAATTGCGGTCCGGATCGGGCAGGGTTCGCTTGCTCGAGAACGCCAGCCATTTGCCGTCGGGAGACCACGCCGGGGATTCATCATCGAAATCCCCGGAGGTCACCTGCGTCATCTTCTTCGTCGCAATGTCGAACACATACAAATGTGTGCGCCTCCGGTCCAAATATCCGACTTCGTCGATCTTAAACAGATAGCGATCCACTACGATGGGGCGAGGCGTTTTGCTCTTCTTTGATTCTGTACCCTCCCCTCCTGCCTCGTCCTTCGACTTCTCCTTCGCCTCCTCAATCTCCTCGGGCTTCGGGTCCCGCAGTACCAGCACCATGCGCTTGCTGTCGGGCGCCCATGCAAAATCTTCCACGTCCTGGACAGTGTCGGTGATTTTCTGCGATTCCCCACCTTCCTGGTGATTGAGTAGGTACACTTGGGTCTTGCCATCGTTCCGCCCGGACAGGAACGCTAAATATTTTCCATCTGGACTCCATCGCGGATGCGTTGACGTCTCGTTCTCCAGAGTCATCGGGATCGACTCGCCACCTGCCGAGGGCGCCGTCCAAACTTGCGTACGGCTCTTGTCATCTTTCAGGGAATCGGTCGCCACCGTGTACGCCACCCGGGTAGCGTCCGGGCTGATCTGCGGGTCCTCTACGGCCTTGATCCGAAAAGCGTCATCAACTGTGATCGCCCGTGGCACCGAGGGCGCCTGTTCGGCGCTCGCCAACATGGAGGCAGCAACACATCCCGCCCAAAAAGCAGACACCAACATACGAATTGGTTTCATTGGTCAATTCCCGTAGTCGTTTGAGCAACTTCCGGGCGGAGTGTACCACAGGCGCCCCGAATCAAGGCACCGGAAGCGCGGCACATCTGGGCGATCGATCGGAACAATGTACTCAAACCCGGAACGGTGCTTGCAGCTCGAAGCGAGAAGTTCTCGGATAACAAGAGTAACGGTCAAGTGAAGCGAAGGAAATGGCGTGAAGCCTTTGTGTGTTAGCCTAGGGTACATAAAGCCCACACGCAAGAATCCAAAGGAATATGTCTGGATTAATCACTCGCACGGGAAAACTGTTGGCTGTTGTGGGCGTTTTGTCATTCGCATTATCCGCTCAGCAGAGCTCATCTCCTCCGAAAGCCGACGACTCCAAAGAGCACTTAGTTTGCGGCGTAACGAGCGAAACCGGAACCACGCCGGCGACGCCTTGCGTTCCCCTTGGAGCACGTCCGGCGCCGCAAGTTCCAATATCGAAGCAGCAACCTAAGCGAATTCTTGGGATTATGCCGAATTACCGGGCGGTCAGCGCCGGAGCCATTCCCCCGCCACCGACACCGTTTCAGGCGCTGAAGATTGCTACTCAGAACAGTTTTGACTATTCATCGTTCGTGTTCGTAGGCATAACATCTGCCTTGGCCGAGTGGACCGACGCGCATCCGCAACTGGGAGAAGGGATGCCGGGCTACGGCCGATATTACTGGCGCGGCCTAGTCGATAAAACCGATGGCAATTACCTCGTAATCTTCGCATTGCCAACGATTTTGCATCAAGACGAGCGCTACTATGCCATGGGCGAGGGCGGTTTCTTCAAACGTGGCATCTATGCTGCGTCCCGTATCCTGATTACCCCTGACTACCACGGCCACAATACGTTCAACGCTTCCGAGGTCTTCGGGCGGGGCATCGCGCAGGGCATCTCGACCACGTATTACCCCAGTCACGATCGGACTGTGGGCGCAATCGCCGTGAAGTATGGGTGGGCGATGGGGCGCGACGCCTTGACGAATGTCTTCCGCGAGTTCTGGCCTGATATTGCGACGCACGTATTGCATCGCCATCCATGATGGGTGGATCTCGACGGTCCTCCGAAGTGGCCTGCTCCGCTACGGCTTGCATAGCGGCCGACGAGCAGATATTCTTTTCGCCGCCAGCGTAGCTCAGGAGTTCCAGGCATGCCCCTTGAGTTAAGTACCCGCAGCGTCGCGGGGTGCACCGTGATTAGCTGTAACGGTCGAATTGTTCTTGGCGACGAGTCTGCGAAGCTTCGTCAGGTTGTCAAAGAAGAGTTAGCCGAGTGTAACCAGATCGTGCTGGATCTCGGCGGAGTCGCCCACATCGACAGCACCGGACTGGGCACGCTGGTCGCTTTGTATACGTCGGCGCGCAACGTGGGAGGCGGCATTAAGCTGGCTAACATAAGCAGCCACTTGTACGATGTCCTCGGCATCAGCAGGCTTTTGACGATTTTCGAGCTGTTCGAAAGCGCTGACGATGCCGCCGGAACATTCAACAGGCTCGCCGGGCAATCTACGCCGGAAGAGTACTCGTAGGAACGGGAACCTGTTCTAAGAGCGGCGCCGTAAATCTCGTCTACCAGAGCTGAACTCCAAGCCATTGAATGGAAATGAGTTATCGGGAACAAGAGAGATGGCTCTGGGACAAGCGTATCAGCCGTAGCGAAAAGAAGCCCTTCGCAACCGATAGCATCCAAGTGGCCAAGAGTGTTGATCGGCCGAGGGACTTGACAAGCTAATCGGCAAGGCTAAAATACCCGCAATTTCCGACAATTCACGTAAACCGGTGTAAGGCAAATGTGATCGTCCGGACTTATGAGTTCAATCCCGCCGTCGCAAACCCCCGAGAAGAGAAGTCAGATGAATCAGTGTAAGCACCCGCGTGTACAGATCGTATCCCGCGATGAAGATTCCGAATTCGTTGAGTGCCTGGAATGCGGTGAAATCTTCGAATCCAGCGAATTCAAAGACATGAACATCGAAGAAACCAAGCTCAAGAACGAATCTTGAACTGAAGTGGCTGCATGGGAACGGCGCTCGGGCGTCCGGCGCCTTGCTCAGGCAAAATTCCCTGTGACAATAGTAACGTTCCCCTACGCCGCTCTCTGTAGGATATTTGTTATGAGTTTTGTCAGCTCGCGGACGAGCTGGACGAAGAGCTATGGCGATGCTGGCGTTGGTTGTCGACGATTCCATGCTAATCCGGCACACGGTTTGCCGCTTTTTAGAAGAGCGGGGCTTTACGGTGGAGTGTGCTACCAATGGCTGTGAAGCTTTGGAAGTTCTGAAGCGGGTAAGTCCGGCACTCATTGTGACGGACATGCAGATGCCGAAGATGGGCGGAAGCGAGCTGATCACAGAGTTAAAGCAGGCACCTGCCACAGCAAAAATTCCGATTGTGATTGTCGCGGGTAAACAAAGCGGTTTCGATCAGACCGAAAAACGCGCCGACTTTGCGATCTTTAAAGATATCGATATCGAAACCCAACTAGAAAAGGCGCTGAAATCGCTTCTGGGCTCCAAACGTAAGACTAAGGCTACGGGGAAGTAGCTGTCCCCACTCAGCAATCAGCACTCACTCAGCAATCAGACCGCTTCCGCTCGTTTCCTTTAGCAAATTCTGAGTGCTGACTGCTGATTGCTATTTCAGGGCCATGCCCGCTTCAGCAGAAAAATCCACAGGGGCGAAGTCACGCGCCAGAAACTTAGGATAAGCTGCCGCGGCGATCATGGCAGCATTGTCGGTTGAGAGCGGGCGCGAGGGAAAAAAGACCGGCAGGCCCTCCCTAGCAGCATCTTTTTCAAACCGCTGGCGGAGTTGATTATTGGCGGCGACGCCCCCAGTGACAAACAGGGTGGCAACTTCATAGGCGCGCGCTGCTACGAGTGTTTTTTCGACGAGATCTTCGACCATTGCGTGTTGGAAGGATGCAACGAGGTCGAGGGTCTGGGGATCACAATTCATTAAGACATCTTCGGCTTTCGGCTGGGAAATTACGGCCAAGTTTCCGCGGCGAGCCTCGATTGAAGCCTTGAGATTATGAGTTTCCACATAGCGCAGGACGGCGGTCTTGATGCCGCTATAAGAAAAATCGACTCGTGCGCCGGTCCCTATTGCGCTTCGGCTTTCTTTCCGGTCAGGATGCTTGATCTGGGAAGGTGGAAAGACAACCGCTTTCGGATTCCCGTGGACTGATAACTTGTCGATGATTGGGCCACCCGGATAGCCGAGTCCGAGCAGCTTGGCAACTTTGTCAAAAGCTTCTCCGGCGGCGTCATCACGGGTGTGGCCAATGTTGCGATACGCCCAGGCGTCTTTGCTCTGTTGCGCCAGGTAGAGATGGGTATGCCCGCCAGAGACCACCAGGGCCAGCACTGGAAAATTCAGCTCGCGATTTCCCTTCTGGCGCTCTTCGAGCAGAACGGCATGAATGTGGCCCTCAAGATGATTCACTGCGATGAGCGGCTTATCGAGCGCAAATGCTAATGCTTTGGCGTAGCTGATCCCGACCAGGAGGGCACCGGCTAATCCTGGTCCCTGAGTCACGGCGAGAGCATCGACGGATTGATAACTCTGCCCCGCATCGGCAAGCGCCTTGCGAACGACTGGGACAATCGCGCGGAGGTGCTCGCGAGAAGCCAGCTCTGGCACCACGCCACCATAAGGCTGATGGGTGGCAATCTGGGAGAAGACTACATTGGAAACGATCTGCTCGCCTGAACGCACCACAGCAGCCGCGGTTTCGTCACAGGAGCTTTCGATTCCGAGAATGTAAGCGTCACCGGTCATCAGCAACTCTGAACATCCAAGTTGTCATCGAGCACGTGCCAGCAGAGTTTGGTTCGGGTCCAGAACAATTTTCTTCGTAGCTGCGGGAACGCTCAAGTGGAAAGGCGTTTGGGGACCATCGGCAAAGACGCGGCCAAGAAATACCAGATTACCGCCGCGCGCAGCGTATAAGGGGACCGGTGTGACCAAATCTTTCGGTGCATCCTGTTGGAAAATCGTACCGCTGGCAATGGTTTTTCCACCGTTGTCACTGAATTTTACTCCCCGGATTTCAAAACGAGGGATTGCGGTCCCATTGATCCACCCGTCGTAAAACCAGTCTAAGGACTTGCGGCCCTCATACCATAAGGAGGGCGGTAGTTCCTCCTGAAAAACCTTCATCATCTCGCGCGTGGTGATGGGTCGACCTTCATACTGCTCTCTCAAGCGGCGCAGGGCGCGCAGGAACGGTTCATTCTCGTCCCCGGGCCCGTAGTTTAGTCTCTGCCGGGCAGGTTCCGCATCACGCATCATGGTTCGCAACATGTGAAAGAGCCAGGTCCCGCGCCCGTAACTGATGGCTTCATATCCGGTCGGGAATTCAGAACACGAAAGCCGGTTTCCGAGAGTGACCGGACCGTCCTCCAGAAGTGGGGCGCCCGATTTATTCTTCTGCAGCAGATCGTCACGAAACTTCTCCATCACCGCATGAAATTCATTTGGGTTCTCCTGCTGAAGCAACATCATTGCGCTGTAGTTGGCCAGCCCTTCGGAGATCCATTGGTCGCGATAATCGTCCCATGTGACGAGGTCTCCCCACCACTGGTGTGCGGTTTCGTGTGCAATGACCGAAGAAATCAAGGTCTTTTCGACTGGGCCCATGTGCAAAGCCGACCTCTCCTCCGCATTGAGGAAAGAAAGGCTGGAAAGAAAAACCAGTCCCGGCCATCCCTGGCTGAGATTGCCCGGCATCTGGGTCAGGGCCAGTGCACTCAGGGGGTACGGACCGAAGCGGGCGGAATAGAAATCGATTGCGTGAGCCGCTTTGGCTGCCACCATTTCCACATTTTTGGCGGGCGACGGCGGAAACGGAGAAATGGCTAGTGGTATCGCTTCTTTGCCGATGGGCGGGGGTATAAGTGGTTGCTGGCTTTCTGCTTGTGGGAAGCCTCGCTCCAGCGCGGCGGTTCCATAGGCTTCAATGCTGACCTTGCCCGCTTGTGTCTCCGCCTTGCGGTATTTGCCTAAGTTGAAACCTGCGAATGGAATCGGGCGTTCGGAAATCCAATAGCTCACCTGCTCGCCTGAGTTGGGAATGATTGCGGCTGGAGAAGAATTGGGGGGGGGTATTGGGTCGGTCCGCTTACCAGTGGCGACCAAAGTCCACCCGGGCGGGTAGTGGAACTCCAAGTTGAACCTGGTCATGGTCATGCCTCGGTTGGGATACCAAGTACCGCGATCGCCGACATAAAGCAATCCGGGACCAGCCTCCGAGAGCACCTCACCACCATAAACAAAATGTAATTTGATTTCCTGGCCGGCACGAATTGGTTTGGGAAAGGCCACCGCGACCAGATCATTGCCGCGTCGCGAAAGCTGACTGCCCTCGATCGAAGGGTTATGAATGAACTCGACGGGCTGTCCGTCGGCTTCAACTTTGGTGATCACCAGGGTACGGGCGAGTTCGAAAAGAACGGAACGCTGACCACCTTGCCGAATCTTCAGATCGAGCACAGCATCGGCCTGGATACTCGTCGGCGGAGTGACTTGAGCTTTGATGGTGCAGCTGACTATATCCAGGGCACTGGCCTGACCCTCTTCGACGGCGATACTGTTTGCCCCGCCGGCATACTTGTTCTTAGGCAAGAATGAGAAAGAAGTCCAAACGTCATAGTAAGTAATCCCGTCGACCGAGCGTGGTTGTGCGGCCCAGACTTGCTCGGGCGAGTTTGAATCAAAATAGACATCGAAGGTTCCCTTTGTTTCTCCTTGCAAGCGGGCATGCAGGAATCGATCGTCGGAATCGGCGTGTTCCGATCCGGGAGGCTCACCCGAAACTGGAAGCAATCTCGAGAACGTCATGAACAACCGCAATGCGTCTGCACGTGCAAGGTTGCGAGCGGGCGCATCCCATTGGGAAATGAAGTCCTGGCGGTTAATGGAGGACGTCAGTAGCGGCCGTAGTTCAGTGAAAGTATCGTCATTGAAACGGAAATACGCACTGCTAAACCTTTCCTCAAGAATTGCGGCACCGGTTTGCAACATCATGGAAGCGCGTTCTAACTGATTCGGCGGAGTGAGGAGAATCTCCCCTTCTCCAACGAAGAATGCTCCCGTCACTTGCCCTGCCACATCCGTGGTGAATCCGATTTCGCCGTCGGCCAAAGTGATGTGAAATGCCGCGCGATCGAGCGCAACATCGCGAATGTGGTAAACCTGTGCCGGATCGAGCCCGACACTTTCGAGCTGAAGGAACAGGGCTTTTGCAGGGTCCACGTGCAATGGTGGTGTAGGCCCAAGAAGACGGATGGATGGGCTCGATTGCGGATTCGCGCTGTCCTGTCCAACCGCGGCTTGGGCGAGCGTTGTGGCGAACAGACATAAGAACATCACGAGCTTGTACCAGTTGGACATTACCAGGGTCACCTACGTCGCCGAGTCCACGGCTTTTAGAATGCCTCTAAATGCGAAATGCTGCCATCATCGTTCTATTATCTGCCTTGCTGTGCCTCAGTTCTAGCAGCCTGGTCGCGGAGGTCATACACCTGAAGAATGGACGTACGATTTGGGCGGAACATGTCCACGAAAATGGCGCCCAGGTTGAGTATGAGGTGGGGGATGACAGCTATTCCATTCCGAAATCCTTAGTCGACCGGATAGAGGCCGGAGGCGCCGGACCCCAGGCGTCTACAGCGGGAGCAGCCGAGCATAACTTGCCAGCTTTCACCCCGACAGACAGCACAAGTCAAGACTCGCCAACCCTCAAAAGGATTGTTCATGACGGAGCGGTCGACGATACCGAGTTGGCGGAAGTGGAAAAGTCATCGGATGCCGGCACGGTGGCAGCTGCGTATTTTATTGCAGGAAAGCATGAGTTCGACCATGGGAATTTGAGTAAGGCGCGCGCCTATCTCGATAGTGCGTTACGTTTCGATAGGGAGAATCCCAGTGCGCTGAACTATTACTCGGTTTTGCTAGCGAAAACCGGACATGCTTCGGAAGCCCTGACTTATGCGGAACGGGCGGTTCGTGCTTCTCCAAATTCGCCAGACAGCTTGACGATTCTCGGTTACGTGCAATATTCCGCAGATCGAGATCGGGATGCGATCCGAACCTGGAAGCGATCCCTCGAGCTTCGACCTGACCCCATGGTGCAGAGCTACTTAGCAAAAGCCGAGCGTGATGCGAGCGCACAGGCGGGATATTCGGAGAAAGAGAGCAGTCATTTCACTTTGCATTACGAAGGCGAGCAGACTTCGGAGTCATTGCGCACCCAGTTGCTGGCAACGCTCGACTCGGAATATGACGATCTGGTACGGGAGTTGGGTATCGAGCCGCGCAACAGCATTCCGGTGATTCTCTATACGCGGCAGACATTTTTCGATGTAACCAATGCGCCCTCGTGGAGCGGGGCGATCAATGATGGAAAGTTGCGCATTCCGGTGCAAGGTGTAAGTTCGGTTACACCGGAATTATCTCGAGTGTTAAAGCACGAACTGGCGCACTCGTTCATCGCGCAGCTCTCTGCCGGGCGATGTCCGCAGTGGCTGAACGAGGGCATCGCACAACTGGTTGAGCCAAAGCCGCTCGCCAACGGAAGTCGTTTGGCCGAGCTTTATCGGGCCCAGCAAGAGATTCCGCTGAATGCCATGGAAGGAAGTTTCGTAAATCTCTCTTCCTCGCAGGCGGTGTTGGCTTATGCGGAGTCGTTGGCTGCTGCGCAATACATCAATGAGACCTATGGCATTAGCGACCTACAACGCATCCTGCAAGAGCTTGGCCGTGGAACTTCTACGGAAGCGGCGTTGCGGGTCACACTCCATTCCGGATACGGGGATCTGGAAAGCGAATTGGCGAAGTACCTGGCCAGCAAATACGGCAGTTAGCGAAGCGCACGGCGAAATTCGGTTGCCCTGTCCACATTTCCGTGATACTTTCGCGCCTCAACCGAGATGAAAAGCCTGTTCAGTCGCGCCGGGCGCAAGCCAATCACGAAGCGTGACCCCGTTGAGGTGCAGGTCCCGCAACTCCAGGATGCGAACATTGCGGCGGTGTACTACGGTCAGAGAATGGGCGGAGATTTCCACGACTTCGTTCGAGTAAGCCCGACGAGGGTTCTATTCGGCTTGCTCGACGTCGCGGGCAGGGCGGGGGAAAATCATGAAATTGTCACCGCTGCGCAGGACACCTTTCGCAAGTCGGGAATGGAACTGTTCGCCGAGGAAGAAGTGAATCCAGCCGAAGCGATGATCGAAGTTTGCCTTCAGGTTAATCGCACAATCTTGAAAGCTGCGGGCCGCGTGTGTTCCTGTCCGGCGTTCGCTGGTTGTTACGATGAAAGTCTTGGAACCGTTGTGTACTTCAATGCCGGGCACACCCCCGGCATGGTTCGCGACGTTGGCGGCGTCACGGAACTTCCGGCCACCGGGCTTCCGCTCGGGCTGTTCTCTCACACGACCTGCGACGCCTCGACTGTATTTTTGCAGCCCGGGGCAGCCCTGCTGCTGGTTTCGCGCGGGATTGTGGAAGCGAAGTGCGGGAACGAGGAGCTGGGATTAGATTCAGTGAAAGCGGGATTTCACCAGACCACGGCTGAGAATTCGAAAGAACTGTGCCTGGCAATTCTCGACCGCGTGCAACAGTTCATGTGCGTGCCACCGACACACAATGATGTAACCGCGTTGGCGCTATTCCGGGGGAGTGCCGCAAAAACTGCTGCGGTCACGAGCTAAAGCCTGTGAAACGGTCCGGATTGGAACTAAACATAGAAGGTTGATTTCTATTTGGGCGTTTTCCTCCGCGGGCGTGTATCGACTTGCGCCGGGCGATTTTCAGGTGGCGCCACTTCGTCGGCGGTCACGAACAGCGGCTCGATGTCGGTTGGAATGTCCTGCAGCTTATCGAATGCCTTGCGCAAGAGGGGTCGTATCACGCCGAGCTCATCCATCATCTTTTTAGCGGCGGCATAGTCTCCTTGCGCCTCGATCGTGAGCAGATCGTGATCAAGATCGTTGACTGCATTCTTCATCTTCGCAATATCTACTGAAAAGGTGCCGTTTGAGTGCTCAGTGAAGGCGCCTTTATCCATATAGGTGTTGAACTGGATCGCCATTCCTTTTCCATGAGCGTCGTTGAGCCCGAAACGCAACGTGCGGAATGAGGATGCAAGATAGGTCGTGTAAAGCTGGCGGCGAGCGGCTTCATCGAAGGGCAGAACCTTTTCCAGTCCCATGTCTTTGGCATGATCCATCAAATAACCGAGCGCCCAAAGGCCGGTGACATCGGCTTTGGCCTCTTCAATGGCGCCGTAGAGTTCCTTCAGTTCGTCACGCGGTGTGGTCTGGCGGCCTTGGACCGTAATTTGGTGAGGACCGAGGCCATGCATCAATTCGTGCGCCAGAATATGAGTGAAAAACGGTTCGAAGGTGACGTCCACCATCGCATCCTGACTCAACATGCGTCGCGCAATCGGCAGAAGCACACTGCGAAACTTGGCTTCCTGAATGTTCTTGAGCATTACCCGCTTCGAACCCTTTTGCTGCACCACACGATCGTCGTTAGGCAGGTTGTAGGCGGCGGTTTGGACGCCGTGAGCGCCATCGGCGGCGCTGAAGATCTCATCGACAACGCGAATGGGGGCAGCCGCCCCAAGTTTAGGGTTGCGATACTGGGGATCGATCGGCAGATTATTTTCGATCTCCTGGAGATGCTGGGTGAAAGCTGTCAGCTTCGCAGTTTCTTCCTCATCCCGCAAATTTACATAAGCCTCGAAGGCTGCTTTGTAGCCAAACAGTTCATCATTGTAGGTTTCGTACGGACCGATGGTGATGTCGAGCGGGGAATCCAGATCCATCCAGGCCATGTCGCTTTCGTAATAATCATTGGAGAGAAAAGCGTCGGCGCGCAAATTCAGAAATTTCTTCAGTGAATCATTATCGGTGAGTGCTGCCGCTTGATGCAGTAGATCAGCGCAGGTTTTCAGATTGTCGGCATATTCCTGGCTGTAGGGCTCAGAAAAAAGCGTGTCGACCGCAGGTGGCAATGTGCCGCGCGTGTGGATCACGGTGAAGAAGCTTTTTGCGTGCTCCTGCTCTTGCGGGGACAATTGTGCGACCCATTGCTCGAAAATCTGCTTGCTCATGTTTTCAGGATAGAAATTCGCGCCGAGCGGCTTGCGTGCAGGGAGATCTGGGATAAAAGCCTTATATTCGTCGATATCGGACCAGGGTCCCTTATTGATCCAGAAATAATGCAAGCGCGCTTTTCCGAGAGCGGTGTTGTCGTTCTGCAGTTTGGAGTACAGTGCAAGATTTCCGGACCAGAGTTGCTGCATGAAGACGTCGTTCAGAATTCTTGAGGCTTCGATGAGTTTCACAAGAGCCTTCTGATCGCCCGACGAAAGCTTCGAAGTATCCACCCGAATCTGGGTAGGCGAGAATCTGGCGGTCATTTTTTGGAGTTGGGGAAGGTCTGGAATTTTGACCGACTTCTGCGCTGATGCCGAGGTGGTGAGAATCGCCATTGTAATTAGTATGAAGGCAACGGTTCCGGAGTGATTCACGGCGTGAGCCTCCTTAGCCGCATCATAGCAGCAGGGACACTGGCCTCAACTGCAGCAACAAGGTAGAATTCTAGAAACTCTCGCAGCCTGCACGCCTGAGGCGCCGGTACGGTGAAAATTCCTATGAGAAGAGCATTACTCCCCCTGATCGCGATTCTATTGATAGCTTTGCCCTGCCTCGCGGACGATCAACTTGTTGAAGAGATTGTCGCTCGTGTCAATAACCAGATTATTACGCGTGGCGAATTCCTGCGCAGCAAAGAGGATTTGCGCAAAGAAGCCCAGCAGCAGGATCCGGTAAATGCCGACAAGGTTATTGCCGATCGAGATAAAGACGTGCTCCGCGACCTGATCGATCAACAATTGCTGTTGGACAAAGGTAAGGAGCTGGGCATAACCGCGGACACCGAACTGGTGAAGAAACTGGACCAAATGCGCAAGGAAATGAACCTCGACAGCATGGAGGATCTGGAGAAGGCAGCGACGGCGCAGGGAGTGTCGTTTGAAGACTTCAAGCAAAATATGCGCAACCAGATCATCACTCAGCAGGTGATTGGGAAAGAGGTAGGGTCGCGGTTGAATATCAGCAAAGAAGATGAGCAGAAGTTTTATGACGAGCACAAAAATGAACTAGACCAACCGGAACAGGTGCGGCTGAGCGAGATATTGATCTCGACTGATAAGAAGCCAAACGATAAACGCGATGAGGCTCAAATCGTAGAGGACGCCCAGAAAAAGGCAAATAGCGTACTGGAGGAGATCAAGAAGGGCACGAAATTCGAGGACGTAGCCAAAAAGAATTCCGAGGGTCCGAGTGCGGCTCAGGGCGGGGACCTCGGTTACTTCAAGCGCGGAACCTTGGCCAAGGAACTTGAAGACAAAACATTCACCATGAAAACGGGCGATGTCTCTGATGTGATCCGTACAAAGCAGGGCTTTATTATTCTTAAGGCGACAGACCACACGGAAGCCGGCATTCCACCGATGAACAAAATTGAGCCGCGCATTCAAGACGCGGTTTACATGCAAAAGCTGCAGCCAGCTCTGCGCGAATATCTGACCAAGTTGCGTGAGGATGCCTTCATCGACATTAAACCGGGATATGTGGACACCGGCGCCAGCCCCAACCAAACCCAGTTCGTCATGGCGGCCAACAAGGACGACAAGGCAAAACCGCTAAAAAAGAAGAAGAAGTTAGGGATGTTTTAGTTTAAGCTTGGCTGATCTGAGCGGGGGGTGGTTTGCCTTGCCGGATTGGACGTGTGTCCATGAAGGAATTCTTCCTAGTTGACTGTTGTCGTCATGAGAACAAGGTCATCACTTCCACATTCGTAGTCGTTTCCAAACAAGTCAAACCCAAGAAAACTGGCGAGCCCTACCTCGCTCTGACGCTCGGGGACCGAACCGGCCAGATTGAAGCCAAGATGTGGGACAACGTAGAAAGCGCCATCGACGCTTTTGAACAGGAAGACTTCATCAAGGCTAAAGGGCTGTTGAACAAATACAAGAACCGCTTCCAGTTCACGATTCACAAACTTCGAAAATTACTCGACACTGAGGTGGATTTCTCGGATTACCTGCCCAAGACCAGCAAAGACATCGGCGAACTGTGGCAGACCTTGGCGGGCTATGTCGCCGGATTTCAGAACCTGCATTTAAAGGGATTGGTCGAGGCATTCATGTCCGATCCGGAGATTGCCGAGGCCTACCGTAACGCTCCGGCAGCGAAGTCTCTGCATCATGCGTATATCGGTGGCCTGCTGGACCATGTAGTTTCTTTGTTCCGTTCCTGTGATCTGATCTGCCGCAATTACCCGCAGATCAATCGCGACCTGCTAATGACGGGCGCGTTTCTGCATGATATTGGCAAAATTCATGAGCTCAGCTATAACCGCTCTTTCTCCTACACAACCCGCGGGCAATTGCTTGGGCACATGGTTATCGAGCTGGAAATGTTGCAGGCGAAACTGGCGCAGGCGCCGGAATTTCCCGAAGAGCTGAAGATGCTACTGGAACACATGATCATCAGCCACCATGGGGAATATGAATTTGGTTCGCCGAAGCTGCCGATGTTTCCAGAAGCTCTGGTGCTGCATTACCTTGACGATCTGGATTCGAAAATGGAAGCGATGCGGGCGCACTTCGAACGGGAGATTGGATTTGATGGGCCCTGGACTGGGTACAATCCGTCTTTAGGACGGCCGTTGTTAAACAGCGGAAAATTTTTGGAGAAGAAACCCGATGTGGCCGGCGCAGCTGCAGGGGCGGGCTCGAACGGAAATTCTTCCGCCTCCGAAACATCTGCGTTAGACGACACACCAAAAGAAGAACCGTCGGAGGTCCAGCTACCGCTAGGTCCGGCGGTGGAATCTTAATCAGCACCGCAGTTTCGAGTGGCGCGCCGGGTAATAGTGGCAGTTTGATATGGAAGCGAGCCAAACGCTCGGTGTTGTGTCGCAAAAATCGCGACACTTCACGCGGCTCGCTCAGATCCCTCGCGGCGCAAAAGAGGCTTGCTCGGGATGACAGTGAAACTGTACCACTACCCGCTTTGCAACCTACATCCACGGTGACACGACATCTCGATTACAATTGTTTCGACTGGCCGAATTTTGATAATCAACCGCATGGAGGTAGGTATGCAATCGCGTTTGGCCGCAATAGCACTCCTAGTTTGTATGTCGCTGGCTCCCATTGGATGCAGCAAGAAAACCGATCAATCCGCTGATCAGAACGCGACAAATAACCAGGCCGCAACCGCAGCTCAGACCCCGACTCCGGCTCCGAAGGCTGAAGAACCAGAGAAGCCCAGAGTTGAAACTGTGACCATCCCAGAGGGCACGAGCCTGACGGTTCGCTTGGGCGAAGCCCTCGGTTCGAAGCTTAGCCAGCCGGGCCAGAGTTTCTCCGGAACTGTAGCCGATCCCGTTCAGGTAGGCGGCAAAACTGTTATTCCAGCAGGGGCGGCCGCCCGGGGCACAGTTGTGGATGCCAAGCCTCTGGGACGCTTCAAGGGTGGCGCGTCGCTGCAAGTGCAATTGACGTCAGTTACCATCCACGGAACCGAGCACGAAATTCAGACGACAGCGGTCTCGCAGACGCAAAGCGGCAAGGGTAAACGAACTGCGGTGCTGGCTGGTGGCGGCGCCGGCTTAGGTGCCTTGATTGGCGGTTTGGCTGGCGGAGGAAAAGGTGCGGCGATCGGAGCACTGGCCGGAGGCGGCGCGGGCGGAACGGGAGCTGCCTTCACCGGTAATAAGGAGATCGTGATGCCAGCCGAATCGGCTTTGACCTTCACGCTTTCACAGCCGTTGCATGTGAAAGAGAAAGAATAGTTATCTCACCGATCACGGTTTCAGTTGGGCCTGCGGATTGCGCGCAGGCCCTTATTTCTGATGGCGGGTCAGTATTACACTGTTAGCGGAGACAACCGGGCTTTTCTTTTTTTTGGGAGCATTAAATGGCAACCGCTACCACCCGCATAAATCCGCTTTCCTACCTGACAGATCAACTGAACGAGCTCAAGACGAAAGGGACGCATTTTCGCCTGCGTGTGCTCGATGACGAGCAGGCGCCGGTGTGCACGTTTGACGGCAAGAAGGTCATTAATCTTGCTTCCAACAATTATCTCGGATTAACGACACATCCAAAGCTCCGCGAAGCCGCGTTAGAAGCAACTCGGAAGTATGGCGTTGGGTCCGGGGCGGTGCGAACGATTGCCGGCACGATGAAGATCCACATGGAATTGGAGGAAAAGATTGCGCGCTTCAAGAATGTCGAAGCTTGCGTGGTCTTCCAATCAGGGTTTGCCGCGAATGCGGGAACGGTTTCGGCGGTGCTGGGCAAGGACGATTTCATCATCTCCGACCAGCTCAATCATGCGTCAATTATCGATGGTGCGCGACTGTCACGAGCCAAGATCCTGGTCTTCAATCACAAAGATATGGGGCATGCCGAACAGCAACTGGCCAGCGTGAAAGATCAGCCCGGCAAGAAGCTGCTGATCACCGACGGCGTATTCTCCATGGACGGCGACATTGGCCCCCTGCCTGGGTTGTGCGACCTGGCGGAGAAGTATGGCGCGATCATGATGGTGGATGATGCGCATGCTTCGGGAGTTCTGGGGCGAAATGGCCGTGGCACGATCGATCACTTCAAGGTACACGGACGGGTCGACATTCAGGTGGGAACCTTGTCAAAGGCGATCGGAGCTCTCGGGGGGTACGTATGCGGGACACGCGACCTGATCGATTTCCTTTATCATCGGGCACGTCCTTTTCTGTTTTCAACATCACATCCGCCATCGGTCGCTGCGACCTGCATTGCAGCTTTTGATGTCCTGCAGACAGAGCCCGAGCTGATGGAAAAGCTCTGGGATAATACGCGTTTCTGGAAGAAGGAATTGGGCCTGCTTGGCTTTAATATCGGCGGCAAAACCACCCCCGCCAGCGAGACCCCGATTACGCCAATTATTATCGGTGACGGAAAACTCACGATGGATTTCTCGCGAGAACTATTCGCAGAGGGAGTCATGGGAACTGGGATTGCATTCCCTACCGTTCCAGAGGGAAAAGCGCGCATTCGCACCATCATGACAGCAACCCATACGCGGAGTGAACTGCAGCAGGCTCTCGAGACGCTGAAAAGAGTCGGCAAGAAGATGGGGATCCTGGCGTAAGCTGGCGGGTTACTAGCTAAGGTCTTTTGTCAAGCTTCCAATAAAGTGGTGGATCGCGCGGTAGCATTCGCAAGCAGAGTTCTCCAGAGCTTTACGATTCACGATCTTCACGGAACCGCGAAGATTCTCAATCAGCCCGGCGCGTTGCAACATTCCGGCGGCGAGGCTCACGCTGGGCCGGCCTGTTCCGAGCATCTGAGCCAAGAGTTCGTGGGTAACGGGCAGGGAGTTGGATTCGACTCGGTCCTGACACATCAACAGCCAACGAGCTAACCTTTGCTCAATAGCGTGCAGCCGATTACACGCGGCGATCTGGGCAACTTCCATGCCTCGTACCATCACATATCGGCTCACTAAGCGCTGAAATTCGGTTGCTTCGGACAAGACCCGTTCCAGCGTTTCTGATGGCACGCATAGGGCACTGCCAGGGATTTGCATAATAACCCTGTAAGGCGCCTGGCGTAGTCCCATAGCTAATGGCGTCCCAATCATTCCCTCCTTACCGACCGTCGCCACTTCTACGCTTCTGCCGTCGGTGGTGAGCACAACCACAGAGGCCAACCCAGTGTTAAGAAAGTAGGCGAACTCGATTTTTGCACCGGCTTCGTGCAGGATAAGGTGCTGGCCCAGGTCGCAGCGTTCTAAATGAGGCTTAATCAGAGCGTACTCGCGATCTGGAATGGAACGAAGGAGCGCATTGCCGACAAGCGTGCCTGCGGAATCAGTTCGAATTCCGGCGCGTGGGACTCTGGACTTCGTTTTTTTTGGGCGCGAAGTTTCCGTACGTTCCAAAGCAGTTTTCCTTGCAAACTGCACCAAGACTTTTAATGGAGAAGTACGCGTAGCCTATTGCCAAAGAAGGTATTTGTCAGTTCGGCAACGAACGATGCCATAACGTTGTTGGCACTATTTAAGCCCTAATCCGCCGTTGAGATTCTGGATGACTCCGTAACACTCGCAGGCGGCACTCTCAAGTTGTCTCCGATTCAGAATTTTCATTCGACCGCGTAGATTCTCGATCAGCCCCTCTCGTTCCAAAATGGCTGCCGCGAGGCTTACGCTCGGTCGGCCGCTACCCAGCATCTGCGCCAGGAAATCATGGGTGAGCCGGATGGAATCGGAGGCAACACGGTCCTGGCACATCAGCAACCAGCGGGCCAGCCGTTGATCGAGACCATGCAGACGATTGCAAGCCGCGATTTGACCCATTTGAAAGGCTTGCAACACGGCATATTTTTCGAGCGCACGCCGCAGATGCGGCAGCGAGGGAAGAAGTTCCTCAAGAATTGGGGACGGAATCTTGAACCCCGAGCCGGAAATTTGCATGATGGCACGAAAAGATGCCCACTCGATGCCCGCCAAGACTGGCAAACCCACCATTCCTTCCCGGCCAATAATGCCGACCTCGACACTGTGGCCGTCCTTTGTGACTACAACCAAGGAAGCCATTCCCTCGTTCAAGAAGTAGGCGTAGCGAATCTTCTCTCCGAGTTCATACATGAGCGAGTGATGGGGCAAATCGCAGGGCTCAAGATAGGGTGCTATTAATTGGCACTCGTTCTCTGGCAGCAATTGCAGGATGACGTTCGTCATCGGTTTGGCTGTCCGATCGTCCCGAGACAATGGCGGCAAAGATTTCGGATCCGCCGACGGAAGCACGCCTTTGCTGTTATGGTCTAAGGTTGTCATCGTCGATTTGGATGCGAATGGCAAGCAGGGTTTCGTTCTAGCAAACCCTTACGAGTGCTGAAAACTTCCCTGATTTATGCAGTGCTGCAGGCTGAGAAGTCAGGAAAGCTTTTGAATATGGGTGGATTGACTACCTGTCTCACTGTAAGGAGGGCGAAAATAGCACCATAAATGAGGCGGAATTGTCGCGGCGAAGAGGGGAGGGCCAACAAGCGGCGGGAGGCTGACCGTCACGCTTTCCCAGCCAGCCCGGGTCTTACATTCCCACCACTCGGAAACCAAGATATCTTGCTGCTCGGCAAATGCAAAGCGCCAAGATGCGCCACAACTTTAATTACCATAACGCCGCACAGAAGGAGAAGGGCCGTGAAGGGGATCGGAAATGCGAAAAGCTGTCGGGACCGGAGCACCATTTTCCGAACTCGGGGAAAAGCGTTGCCGGGGTTTGGTCAGGCTGGCACGATTGATGTCGGCAGCGGTTCAATTGCCGAATGACGAATCAGCAATCTTGTGCTCGTCTTGATTTGCGGGAACGGGTACGGTGATGAGCAGTGATGTACCTTTGTCGTCCGAGGTCACTCGGAACCAGCCGCCCAGTTCGCGCACTCGCTCGTGGATGCCGGTGAGACCAACGCCAGAGCTCGCCCCGGTCTGAGCAAAACGAGCCAGCACATCTTGCGGCATTCCTTGACCGTTGTCTCTAATTTCCAGAATCACTTGCTCGGCATCGCCAAGGATACGAACCTCGGTCTCAGTGGCGGCAGCGTGTCGATGCACGTTGGTCAGCGCCTCCTGCAAAATCCGGAACAGGCCGACTTCGATACTGTCGGGAAGGCGATCGAGATCATCGCTAGTTTCGAAGTTGACTTTAATGCCGCTGCGCTCGCCAAAACCTTGTAGGTACCAACGTACCGCGGATGAGAGACCTGCCTCGTCCATCATGGGAGGATGCAAGAGGTAGGACAGGGTGCGAACTTCAGTTAAGCAGCGCGACAACAATTCTTCGGCTTGTGCCCACAAAGAATCGTTAAAAGGCGCTTGCTGCAGCATGTCCATGTCGATCTTCAGCCCGGTCAGGTATTGGCCCAGACTGTCGTGTAGTTCTCTGGCAATGCGGCGACGCTCGGCGTCTTGCAAGCCAAGAATGCGGACGGAAAGGCGGCGCAAGGCGGAAGTGCGTTGCTCGATAATCGCCTGTAAGTGCCCAGTTGCGGTTTCAAGAGCCTGTGCCTTTTGCTGCAGTTCAGCGATGTTGCGAAGCCGCTCTTGATCGGTGACCAAGGCACTGTAAGTTTCTGAGGGAATTACAGCCGAATGAACTTGGCAGATCCTTGTCAGGTCTTTCGCATGCTCCGTCCGGTCGAAGCTCTGCAATGGATAGGCACAATGCAAGCGGAAACCGTATGAATTTTGCAGTTCATTCCAGAGATGCTCGATTTCAATTGCTGCTTGGGCGTTTCCCTGCATCCACAGGAGCGCGACCATCTCTCCGAAGACGAAGACTCGCGCAGGCTGAACGCCGGCGCTGGCGGCCTGAGCCATCAGGTTTGCCACGAGCGCGCGGACCACGTCGGCATCGGGACGTCGATCTCGCATGATCTTTGGAAGCGTTTCATCCGCGCCGAGCGCGACATATCTACCTTGATGAACAGCTGAATCGACAGAAATGCCACGGGACTCCAGACAACGCGCAAGCTGCGCACGGTGATCTTCAGTAACAATAACAATTGCCGCACCGCCTTCGCCCAGTGCGATCTCCACCCTACGGCTCATTGAATCTATAAGGAAGTTATCGTTCGTGTAGAACTGTACTAGATGGCCGCTATGCTCACTGTCATAGCCTAGTGGCACTGGTGCGGCAGTTGCCGTGTCGAAAATGGGGACCTTGACTGTATTCAAATCAAGGCCTCTGCGGCGCATGCGTTACAGCTCGACGAAGTAGTGCGTTGGAACGGCATGGCAAAAGCTTGGGTACAGCCACTCGTTAGATTCTCGCAGCCGCCGCGCTAAAGCTGAAATACAGTGTTTCCTGTATCATCCGCAGTGCATCTGCGTTCCTGACGATCGGCGTCGTGGCGTAAAATCTGTTGGCGTAGTATTCAGCCCACTCTTTGAGTGTTGAGCACCTCGGCGCGTTGCCATGTCGAGGACATACGGGCGGATAGTAAGCAGGGCTGTCCGACCAGTAAGTCGCTTTTAGATTCTGTAAAAGGAGAACTTCTCATGCATACACGTTTTGTGCGTTTGATGGCGATCATGCTTATCCTCGGCGGCATTGCAGCGGCTCAAATGTCGAAAGACAAGAGTCAACGGCCAAGTCCTCCGGCGCAGGCACAATGCAAATTCGCGGATGGAAAAACCATTACGGTGGATTATTCGAGTCCAAGGACGAAAGGTCGCAAGATTTTCGGAGACTTAGTTCCGTATGGAGAAGTATGGCGCACAGGAGCAAACGAGGCGACCACGTTTGTGACTACTGCCGATGTTAAGGCCGGTAAGGTAGAAATTCCTGCGGGCAATTACACCATCTTCACGATTCCGAACCAGGACAAATGGACATTGATCATTAACAAGAAAACGGGAGAATGGGGCATTCCCTACAAGTACGAGTCGGATGAACTCGGCCGAGTAGACATGAAGGTGTCGCAGGCCTCCTCACCAGTAGAAGATTTCACGATCGCCTTTGACCAGAAGGGCGGCAGTTGTGACATGAGCATCAGCTGGGACAGGACGAAGTCAACGGCAGATTTCAGGGAAGCGAAATAGAGATCAACCACAGAGGGCACAGAGTCAAGCTGTGGTTATTGCGGCTTCCAACGCAAGATCGGCTTCCTGGCCGCGGCAACTTCATCCAGACGCGATACACGCGTGGAGTGCGGTGCGTCGAGGACGAGTTGAGCGTCTTCGGTTACTTCCTCGGCGATCGAACGCATGGCTTCGATGAACAGATCCATTTCTTCTTTGGATTCGCTCTCGGTCGGCTCGATCATTAAGGCGCCAGGCACAATCAGAGGAAACGCCGTGGTGTACGGATGGAATCCGTAATCGATAAGGCGCTTGGCAATATCCATGGTGCGAACGCCTTTCTTCGCTTGCAACTTGTCACTGAAAACCACTTCATGCATGCTGGGCGTGGAATAGGGAAGATCGTAAGAGCCTTCAAGACCTTTGCGGATGTAGTTGGCGTTGAGCACAGCATCTTCTGTGGTTTGGCGCAATCCATCGGGGCCGTTCGCAAAGATATAAGCCAGTGCGCGAACAAACATTCCGAAGTTTCCATAGAAAGCACGCACACGGCCGACTGATTGCGGGCGGCTGTAATCGAAACCGAGGGTTCCATTGGGCTTACTGATAACGACAGGCTTCGGCAAAAACGGTTCCAAAAATTGCTTCACTGCGACGGGACCGGACCCGGGGCCACCACCGCCGTGGGGAGTGGAAAAAGTTTTGTGCAGGTTAAGGTGCATCAGGTCGACACCAAAGTCGCCGGGCCGGACTTTGCCAACCAGCGCGTTCATGTTGGCTCCATCCATATACAGTAGCCCGCCTTTGGCATGCATGATGTCGGCGATCTTGTGAATCTCCTGCTCAAATACTCCCAAGGTGTTGGGATTGGTGAGCATGAGAGCGGCGACATCTTCGTTCATTTGCGCAGCAAGCGCGGCGGTGTCCACCATACCCTGAGAATTGGATTTGAGATTCTCAACCGCGTAGCCAACGGTTGCCGCGGTTGCGGGATTCGTACCATGGGCTGAGTCAGGAATAAGAATCTTCTTGCGCGGATGTCCTTTGGAATGATGATGAGCGCGCACCATCAGCAAGCCGGTCAGTTCCCCATGGGCGCCCGCAGCCGGTTGCAACGTGATCGCATCCATGCCGGTAATTTCCACGAGGCATTCACTCAAGGTCTTCAGAATGCGCAGCGCGCCTTGGGAGATCTTTTCAGGCTGATAGGGATGTCCATTTGCCAGTCCATCCAGGCGCGCAACGACTTCGTTCACGCGCGGGTTGTACTTCATGGTGCAGGAGCCGAGCGGATACATACCGAGATCGATGGCGTAATTCCAGGTGGAGAGTCGGGTGAAGTGGCGGATGATCTCGATCTCGCTCACCTCGGGCATGTTCCCAAGATCTTTTCTGCCGGAAGCGCCGAGGGCTTTTTCGGTGTCGACCTCCGGGACATCGAGTGGCGGGAGTTTCCAGGCGGCTTTGCCTGCTGATGATTTTTCAAAGACCAAACCTTCGTTCTGGCTGACGTGGCGTGTGGCTTTGCGGGTCACATGTTTCATCGCGTCACCTCCTCCACATCAGCTTCGGGAACGGATTTGGACGCGGATGTAGGCTCCGCGGCGACGCGGACCGCCGTATCAATAGACTGACGGCCGGTCATCTCCGTGCAGCACCACAGGGCTGCGTTGCCGAGTTCCGGGTAGAACTTTTTGAGAGGCAGACCGCCAACGATTTTGTGCTCGAGCAGGCGATTGTTGATGTCGTAAGGATCAGTCGTGGTCTGAACCACAAACTCATTGAAGCGCGGCGCGCCGGTGAAAAGTACTTTGGCATGCCGGCTAAATTCCTTAGCAGCATAGGCGGCTTTTGCCAGGTTCTGTTTCGCGAGCTCGCGCAGACCGACTTTGCCATAGACGGTCATGAAAATGTTGACCATGAGGGCAACGAGCGCCTGATTCGTGCAAATGTTCGAAGTCGCTTTTTCACGGCGAATATGCTGCTCGCGGGTGGCGAGAGTGAGTACGAATCCGCGCTTGCCGTTGCGATCTGTGGTCTGGCCTACCAGGCGCCCCGGCATTTGCCGGACGTATTGCTCGCGCGTGGCAATGACGCCGCAATATGGACCGCCGAAACCGAGAGGAACTCCGAAAGATTGAGCTTCCATAGCGACAATGTCGGCTTGGCGCGGTGGCTCGACAATGCCGAGAGAGATGGCTTCCGCGATCGACACCACCAACATCGCACCACTTTTGTGGGCGATATCAGCTAGAGCAGTGTGATCTTCGATGGTGCCAAAAAAGTTGGGCGATTGGATCAGCACGCAGGCGGTTTGGGGTGTAATGGCCTTCTGCAACTGCGTGAGATCGATTCGACCGTCATCGCCAAATCGCACGGTGGTAAGGCCCAGACCTTGATGCTGGGCATAGGTGGAAAGCACTTCCTGGTATTCCGGGTGGATACTGCGGGCGAGCACCACAGAATGACGTCCGGTCAGGCGAACTGCCATCATGGCGGCTTCGGTCGCCGCTGTTGAACCGTCGTACATGCTGGCGTTGGCGACTTCCATGCCCGTGAGTTCAGAGATCATGGTCTGGAACTCGAAAATCGACTGGAGTGTGCCTTGGGAGACTTCGGCCTGATACGGCGTGTAAGCGGTGAGAAACTCGCCTCTGGAGATCAAGGCATCAATGATGACCGGACGATAATGCAAATATGCGCCAGCGCCGAGAAAACTGGTGTATTCGTCCCCGTTCTCGCGAGAACGCTCGCGAAACCAGTCCACAATTTCCGATTCGGCCATCTGGCGAGGAATCTGGAGGTCGCGATTGAGGCGGTATTCGGCAGGAATCGGCGCAAAGAGATCGTCGATGGAGCGAGCCCCGATGGCTTTCAGGATCGCTTCTCGATCGGCAGGAGATTTGGGAAGATAGCGCATGAGGTCAGACTTATTCGATGAGTTGGGAAGCCACGAAGATCTTCAATTGCCAATTGCCAGTTGGTAGTTGGCCATTGCCAGTCGGCAATTGCAAATTGTTTAATGCCCTCCTTCTTCGGCGACAAATTTTTCATAATCGGCGGAAGAAAGCAGGGCTTTCAGTTCATCCGCATTCTTGACGTCGATCTTGAGCATCCAGGCGCCGTGGGCGTTTTTGTTGATGTTCTCCGGCGATTTTGCGAGCTCATCATTGACGGCGGTGACGGTTCCGGAAACCGGAGCATACAAATCGGAAACCGCCTTTACCGATTCCACACTACCGAACGACTTGCCGGCAGTGATTTCTGAACCAACCTTGGGGAGATCGACAAAAACGATGTCGCCGAGGGATTCCTGGGCATAATTCGTAATGCCAATAGTTGCATTTTTGCCGTCTGGCTTAACCCACTCGTGCGATTTGGCGTATTTGAAATCAGCGGGATATGGCATAGCTCGCTCCTGGCTATTTCTTCGGCCGCTTATAAAAAGGAGTTGGCACGACCTGCGCTTTCACGCCCTGGCCGCGAATCTCAACCTTAACAAATGATCCCACAGTGCTGAATTCTGGAGGCACATACGCAAGCGCAATGTTCTTCTTCAGAAAGGGGGCGTATGAGCCGCTGGTAACGTAGCCAATTTCATTTCCAGCGTCATCCAGGATTTTATAACCATCGCGGGCGATACCGCGTTCGATCATCTCCAGGCCGATCAATGTTCTTTTCAGGCCGCCGGCTTTGGCTTTCTCGAGGGCTTCGCGGCCGATGAACTCGGGTTTTTCCATCTTGCAGAAACGATCGAGGCCAGCCTCCCAAACATTGATGGTATCGGAAATTTCATGTCCGTAGAGCGGGAGCTTGCCTTCGAGACGCAGGGTATTGCGAGCGCCTAAACCACAGGGGAGGACACCGAATTCCTTGCCGGCTTCCAGAACCTTATTCCACACCATGGCGCTGGTCTTTTCGTCGGAGGGGATGTAAATTTCAAAACCGTCTTCTGCGGTGTAGCCGGTGCGGGCGATCAAAGTGTCTTTCAAGCCGCAGACAGTTCCGCGAGTGATCCAGTAGAACTTCACGCAGGTGAGATTGGCATCGCTGAGCTTTTGCAGCAGATTTACGCCCTTTGGTCCCTGGATCGCAATCTGGGTGAAGTCGTCAGAGAGATTTTCGACATTACAATCAAACTGCCGCGTGTTGTCGCGGACCCAGTTGAAATCTTTCTCACGAGTTCCGGCATTGATGACCAGCAGGTATTCGTCATCGCCTAGCCGATGCACGATCACATCGTCGACGAATGTTCCCTGTGGGTACAGCAGAGCCGAGTATTGCGCCTGTCCGATGGCGAGGCGGGAGGCGTCATTCATAGAAATGTGCTGAACGGCGTCTAATGCCTGGCGACCCTGAAGGCGGATGTCCCCCATGTGGGAGACGTCGAAAAGGCCTACGCACGTACGCACAGCATTGTGCTCGGCGATGATGCCACCAGCGGAAGGGTATTCGACGGGCATCTCCCAGCCGTTGAAATCGACCATTTTGGCGCCCATCTGTCGATGGACGGCATTCAGCGCTGTTTTACGAACGGTCGGAGTAGTAGTTTCAACCGCGGACAATGGATCCTCAATAAGCAGTCGGTCGGCAGCAAATGACAGGACTTATTACCGTAGCATGTGAAGCAGAAGCGCAGCAAGGAAGTAGCGTTGTAGGAGTTGGCATTACCTAGGGAACTTTCCCAGCGAGAACGAGGCCATTAGAGTTGGGGTATGCCAGCCACCAAGAAGCGAACCCACTGCGCGCTATGCGAGCAAACTGAGGATCATTGCGACTGCGAAAAGTATTGCGTACTTTGCCAGTCGCAAATTGACGTTCGCCTTTGTACTGACGGGCTGTATTACTGCGAGCCCTGCCGCGAAGCCTGCGATTACAAAGTCTCTGACTAATATCTGAGAAGTTGCCAGTGGCCTAGCCGCGAGCGAGCAGAAGCGCAATTCCTGCCGCAGCCAAGGTGCTAAGAAAGTTCACCCAATTGTTGTTCAGCAATCTTCTGCGTTCGAATAGCGCACCCAAATAGCTGTCAATGATCATTCCCAGGATGCCGGCCAGCGCTGGAATTACCAGCTCGCGGCGCGGGAGCAGACCGACCAGGATGCAAGAACTGCTGACCGCAACTGCGGCAATTACGCCAGCTGCCGTGCCGATTGCGCTGATTCCCCCATCCGTCCCAGCGGGTACTGTGTTCCAAGTGGTGATCAGGCAAACGGGACCGGATTGAACCTGCCCAAGTTCACTGGAGACCGTATCGGCAGCCGCCTCGGAAAAGGCCGCGGCCATCGCAATCAGAAATATCGGTTGGCGAGTTAACAGGGAAAGCCCGGCAGAGGCAACCGCCACTGCCAGGTTTGCCAGAACCTGGGATGCGGTGCGGCCCTCGC
>Ga0070731_10000435_pt1 | contig 57778 bp, 38 predicted proteins | sample Coa_R1_2_FD_66448 | JGI IMG/M metagenome (GOLD analysis project Ga0070731, IMG submission 66448) | Surface soil microbial communities from Centralia Pennsylvania, which are recovering from an underground coalmine fire - Coalmine... | ecosystem: Environmental > Terrestrial > Soil > Unclassified ... | reverse complement strand
AGCGTGTGCTGCCGGGGAATACGGTGGCTGAGTTGGTGAACAACGATCGCATCGTGGGCGGCGTGACGCCGGAATCGGCTCGGCGTGCGGAGGCATTGTACGCGCGCTTTTGCCAAGGGAAGATTTCACTGACCGACGATCTTACCGCGGAATTGTGCAAGCTGATGGAGAACACGTACCGTGATGTGAACGTGGCGCTGGCGAATGTGTTTGCGCGGATTGCCGAAGACGCGGGCGTGGATGCGTGGCAGGCGATTGAATTGGCGAATCTGCATCCGCGCGTGAAGATTTTGAAGCCGGGGCCGGGCGTGGGCGGGCATTGCATTCCGGTGGATCCGTGGTTTTTATCCGAGGCGTTTCCGCAGCACGCCGGCCTGCTGAAGTGCGCGCGCGAAGTCAACGATTCGCAAGCTCGGCGTTTGCTGGAGCGGATGATGGCGACGGGGAAATTGCGTGCGGGCGGGAAGCTGGCGATTCTGGGCGCGGCGTACAAGGCGGACATCGACGACCCGCGCGAAAGTCCGGCGGGGCTGCTGGCGGCGGCGGCGCGCAAATACGGGATCGAGACGGCGGTGCATGATCCGATTGTGAAGGCGGGCGCGTATCACGGATTGATGGTGAGCAACGATTTGAGCGCGTGTTTGAAAGAGGCTGACGCGGCGGCGTTGTTGACGGAGCACAAGCAGTATCGGAGTTTGTCGTCGAAGATTTTTGCGGAGGCCATGCGCGGGCGCTTGATTGCGGACGCGCGGAATTGGTTGAATCATGCGACGCTGCGCGCGGCGGGGTTTGAAGTGGTGGTGCTCGGGTGCGGAAAATAATTTTTTTTAACCAAAAATCGCGTGAAGGGACACTGTATTATCGGATGTCTTAATCCACGGGTTCATTGAGGGTCGTAGAAGCTGGTCGCGCATCGGTTTGGATGCGCGCGCAAGCCGCTGCGAAGCGGCTTGCGTCGTGTCAACACGGGAGGTTTTAGTGAATTACCGGATCGTTTTTGGGGCGATGGTTGCGAGTCTTTTATTGATGGCTATTGGACTGAGCACATTGAATTTGCCCGAAAAGGAAATCGAATCCGAGACTTCGAACGAAGCGCTTGCCGCGCCGGACACCGGGCCGGCTGGAATCCGGCGCTCCATTGTTCCCCCGAAAGCGAGCGATCCGGTGGTGATCGCGGTCGAATTGCGCGTGATGGCGTGCGATATTCAGCGCATGATGCCGCGGCGCTCGTGGGAGAACGACGAGACGATTATCAGCACGGACCGGTTGAACGAATTGCTGCATGACGCGGCGCGGAAGCAGGCGAGCGCGCTGCTGATGGCGCCGCGGCTTTCGATGTTCGATTCACAGGAAGCGAGCGTGGCGATCGGCGAGCGGCGCAAGTACATCGACAACTGGACGCAACGCGAGACGGATTTTGAGCCGATCATGAAGGAGATGCCGTGCGGGACGACGGTGAACGTGCTGGGGCATTACAATGCTGCGGACGAGACCGTGGCGTTGGACGTGGCGCTGGAGAAGTGCGATTTTCAGCGAATGGGGATTGCGTACGTGAATGGCGGCGACGCACAGGCGACGCTGCTGCCGGTGGAACGGCCGGTGTTGAACCATGTGAAATGGAGCGGGCGGGCGCAGTTGGGAAAGGGCGAGGTGCTGGTGGCGGTTCCGAAGGCGCAGGACGGGGAACGGAGAACGCCGCTGTGCATTTTGATTTCGGCGGCGCGGTCCACGGCGCGGCACGAGGCGGTGGTGCAGGAGGCGGGGATGGAGTTTTGAAGCGGGGGGGGGGCATTCAACTGCTTTCGCGCAAGGGCGCAAAGGGGGAAAGGCGCAAAGAAGACAAGGGGAAAGAAGGAAAGACAGAGTGTTGATTCGTGAGTGAAGGGTAAAAGAGGAGTTTACTTTTTGGGGCCGCGGCGTATGCAATACGCGCGGCTTTTTTTGTTTCATTTTAGATTGGATTTGCCGGCGGTAGACCGTTCTGAAATTTCGGAGGGCGGTTCCGAGGCGGGCCGGCTGGAAGCCGGCGCTCCGAAACCTCTTCCGCTTTGGAGATTTTTTCATGCGAGTTGCAGCGGTGTTGGCTGGCATTTTTGCGCTGGCGGCGGCAAGTCTAAATCTTTGCGCCGGGCAGGCCAAAGCCATCGACTTTAACAATGTCGTGCGGCAAACCGAGGCGCTTTCGCCGGAAGAGGAACGGCAGGGCTTTCATCTTCCGCCGGGATTTGAAATACAACTCGTCGCGTGCGAGCCGGAGATCAATAAGCCAATCAACCTCGCGTTCGATGCGGCGGGGCGGTTGTGGGTGACGAGCACAGTGGAGTATCCGTTTCCCGCAAAGGAACCGGCGAAGGCGCGCGATTGCATCAAGGTTCTGTCCGACTTCGACAAAAATGGCAAGGCGCGCAAGGTTGAGACATTCGCGGATGGACTGAACATTCCGGTGGGCGTGCTGCCGTACGGCCACGGGGCGATCGGGCACAGCATTCCGTTCATTTATTATTTTGAGGATACGACCGGCGCGGGAAAGTCGGACAAGCGCAGCGTGCTGCTGGACCGCATCGGCTATCAGAAGGACACGCACGGGATGAGCGGTAATTTTGTGCGCGGGTTCGACGGCTGGGTTTACGCCACGCACGGCTTCAACAACGATTCGGTCGTCAAAGCGCTGGACGGTTCGGAAATCAAGATGAATTCGGGCAACACGTACCGCTTCCGCCCGGACGGCTCGCACATCGAACAATTCACGTGGGGCCAGGTCAACCCGTTTGGACTGGCGCTCGACGCGCTCGGAAATCTGTATTCCGCCGATTGCGAGACCAAGCCGATGTATCAGCTTTTGCGCGGCGGATACTATCCGAGTTTCGGAAAGAAGGACGACGGCCTCGGCTTCGCGCCGGTGACGATGACTTACATGCACGGATCTACGGCTGTCGGCGGCATCGTGATTTATTCCGACGAGCGCTTTCCCGCGGAATTCCGCAACAACGGCTTCACCGGTAATGTGATGACCTCGAAAATCAACCGCGATCTGCTCGTCGATACCGGCACGACCCGGACGGCGAAGGAATTGCCCGATTTTTTGACGGCGGGCGACCCGTGGTTCCGGCCTGTGTGTTTGCAGCTTGGGCCGGACGGCGCGATGTACGTCGCCGATTTTTACAACCGCATCATCGGGCATTACGAAGTGCCGCTGACGCACCCCGGCCGCGATCGCGAGCGCGGGCGCATCTGGCGCATCGTGTATACGGGCACGCCGGAGAAACCAATCGCCGATGCGCTGCCGATGGATTTGACGAAGAAGAATCTCGAAGAATTGATTGCATTGACGGGCGAGCCGAATTTGACGCTGCGGATGATGGCGATGTTTCAGATCGTCGATCGAATCGGCATGGCCGCAATCCCAGAGCTGGTGAAACATATCAACGCAGGCAATTCGAATCAGCGAATTTGCGCGGTTTGGGCGTTGTATAATTTGGGAGCAATAAGCGCGGATGGTGTCGCGGTACCCGCTCGCGATATTGACCCGGCAGTCCGCATTCATGCGATGAAACTTCTTGCGGAGTTCGGTCAATGGACCGATTTTGCTCACAACCTCGCGCTCGACGGCTTAAAGGACGCGGACCCCTGGGTGCGGCGCGCGGCGGCGGATGCGCTGGGGCGGCATCCGGCGGTGGAAAACGTGCGTCCGCTGATTGCGCTACGGCAGAGCGCCGATCCGAAGGACACGCATTTGATTCATGTTGTTCGCATGGCACTGCGGAATCATCTTTTGGTAAAAGGGATGGCGGAGAAGATTGCGGCGTTGAATTTGAGTGAGAAGGAGATGGAGATCGTCTCCGATGTGTGTTTGGGTGCGGCGAGTGAAGAATCGGCGGCGATTCTGGTGCGGTATTTGTCGGCGGAGAAAACGCCGCCGGCGAACGCGGCGAAATTTCTGGAGCACGCGATCAAGTATCTGCCGTTCAACGAAATCGACGCGCTGGTGGCGATGGCGCGCAGCCGTTTCGGCGGCGACGAGTCGCAGCAGCTTGCGCTGCTGAAGTCGATTCAGGACGGCGCGGCGCGGCGCGGGATGGCGCTGAGCGCGCCGGTGCGCGCGTGGGCGGTGGAATTGTTGAGTAAAGTGCTCGGCGCCGAAACTCCCGTCAACGACATTGCGTGGACGGCGTTGACGCTGGACGGCAAAGCCAACGCGGCCAATCCGTGGGTGCCGCAGAATCGCGTCTCGGCGGACGGAAAGTCTGACGAATTCTTAAGCAGCTTGCCGCTGGGCGAAAAGCTGACAGGCGTTTATCGCTCGAAGACGTTCGACGTGCCCGCGAAACTGGAATTTTACATGGCCGGGCACAACGGCCAGCCGCCGAAGGTTCATCCGCCGAAGAATTTCATTAGGCTGCGCGACGCGGCGACGAACGAGCTATTAATGGAGGCGATTCCGCCGCGCAACGACACGGCTCAGAAATTCGATTGGGATTTGGCGAAGCACGCGGGCAGGAAGGGCGTGCTGGAATTAATCGACGGCGACGATGCGGCGGCATACGCGTGGCTGGCGGTGGGGCGTTTTGTGCCGGCGGTGGTGGAGATTCCAAACGCGGCGGCGTTGAGCGCCGCGCAGAAGACGCAGACCGCGGCGGAGCTGGCCGGGCAGATGAAGATTAACGAGATTGAGGCGCACTTGGCGGCAATGCTGGCGAACAAGAAGCTGCCCGAAGCCGTGCGCGGCGCGAGCGCGGCAGCGCTGGTCTCCATTAATGGAGCGAAGCACGGCGCTGCGCTGGCGGCGATTTTGAACGACGCGAGCGAAGCGAATGGATTGCGCGAGCGCGCGGCGGAGGCGCTGGGCGGCGTGGATTCGGCGGAGGCGCGCGAGGCGCTGATCAAGGCGTTGAGCAGCGCGCCGGACAAGTTTCAGACAAAGATCGCGCAGGCGCTCTGCGTTCGCGCGGAAGGCGTGGACGCGCTGCTGCAAACGCTGGCCGCAGGCAAGGCTTCGCCGCGCGTGCTGTTCGATCGCGGAGTCAAAGACCGCCTGGCGCAATTGAAGCTGGCCGGCGTAGACGAGCGCATTGCGAAATTGACGGCGGGACTTCAGCCGACGGAGCAGCGGATTCAGAATCTGATCAATCAGCGCGTCAAAGAATTCCAGGCGGACAAAGCCTCGCTGGAATTGGGCGCGAAAATCTTCGAGAAGAACTGCACGATTTGTCATCAGCTCGACGGCAAAGGCGCTTCGATCGGCCCGCAGCTTGACGGCGTCGGCGCGCGCGGCTTGGACCGCATCGTCGAAGACGTGCTCGACCCCAGCCGCAACGTGGACGCGGCGTTTCGCGTGAGCCTGGTGAAATTGGCGAACGGGCAGGCGTTTAGTGGATTGAAGCGGCGCGAGGAAGGCGAGCAGATTGTGTTCGCGGATTCGAAGGGCGTCGAGACGAGTTACGCGAAGACGGATATCAAGGAGATGCGCGAGTCGATGAATTCGCTGATGCCGGATGGGTTTGAGACGACGGTATCGGCGGAGGATTTTAATCATTTGATGGCGTATTTGCTTTCGAAGACGGTGAAGAGATAGGGGTCAGGAGTCAGGAGTCAGGAGTCAGGAGTCAGGAATTCAAACTGCCGGCGAGAGATCGGATTGAGATTTAACGCGGCGGTTCCGATGCGGCACTGGCAGGGCCAGTGGCACACGAACGGCGAACAAGCTGATGGCGTGGGTTCTCACTGAATTCGCATATTTTTTCCCGCGTCGAATATTGAACGGCGGTTAAATTGCCGGCGATTTTCTTTTTGTTTGCGGACGCGCTGATCCGTATCCAGCCGGCTGGAAGCCGGCGCTCCGGGCGGGTGAAACGGCGGGTCTTGCTGCGCAAGACTGGGGCGCCGGAGACGCGCCGTACTGCGCGCGAAAATCTTACAAGAACGTAGGAAACAGGTGTGAGGCGTAGTCTTCCTTTTCGGCGCGGGAAGGCGGGCCGCTCACGCTTGGATTGGGTATTTGGGCAGTGGCATTATTCGTTCGACGAGCTTGAACTTTTTGGCATTCCAAAAAAATGGAAACCACGCTTAAACCGAACACGTCGATACGCTGCGATTTGCATCCGCCGATGTCGGCGGTGATGTATTGCGATCACTGCAAGAAGTTTCTGTGCCGCATCTGCGCGGAAACGCGCACAAACGGCGCTCGGGTGTGTGCGTCGTGCAAGAAGCCGTGCCGGCAGCCGTCGGCGGATGAATTTTCGCAGCTTGTGGTTCAGCGTCAGCGGGCGAAGGAAGACGCGCGGCTGGCGAAAGAGGCGGAACAGCGCATCAAGGATCAGCTTGAAAAGGCCAAGCAAGATCGCGACGCGCGGTTGAAAGCGGAATTTGCGGCGAAGAAAGCGTTGTGGGCTCAGCAGGGGAACGCGCGCGCGCCGACGGGGCCGGTTGTACTGCCGGAGTTTGGGACGCCGGTTTTGGGGACGGGACGGCATGCGCCGGTTTCGGGGACAGGACGACAGGCGCCGGTTTCGGGCACGGGGCGGCAGGTGCCGGTTTCGGGGACGGGGCGGCAAGTGCCGGTATCAGGGACGGCTCGGCATACGCCTGTGGGCGGAACGGCGCGGCTGACGCCGGTGGCGGAGACGATGTACGAGCCGCCGAAAGCGGCGAGCCGCGGCGAGTCGATGTACGACCCGAATGCGATGAAGCGCGAAGTCGATCCGCTGGCGAAATTGGGGGAGCGCTCGCATTTGAACGTGATTGAGCGGGCGAAGTCGTGGATGATTTGGATTGGGATTGTGACTGTGCTCGTCCACGGTTTTTATATTTGGTGGATTTCGGATTTGGAGCAGCAGGCGCAGCACAGGCGGGAGGAGTTTTCGATCCGAAATGCCGAAGAAGTGACTGCATTGAAGTCGCAGCTCGACAGCGCCACATCCGAAAAGCGGCGCGAAGAGTTGAAAATGGGCATTGCGCGCAAGGAAACGGTGCGCGACGCCGCGGCTCCGATGGAAGCGGCGGTAACGACGGTGGTTTCGTTTGTGGTCAAAGCGGTGCTGGGCTGTTTCGTGGCGATCGGCGCGCTGATGATCGCGCTGGCGTTTTTGTGCGAACAATTCCCTCGCGGCGCGACGACGGCGGCGTTCATCGTTTATCTGGGGATGACGCTGCTGGCGATTATATTTGCGCAAGGCGGGGGGATCTATTTCGTTGCCTTGCGCGTCTTTGCGCTGATCGCGTTGTTCAAGGGGATGCAAGCGGGGCAGTTGCTGCATAAGATGCGGATGGAAGAAGCGGACGCGGAATACGTGTAGCTTCTTCCTTTAAAACAACGAATCGCACGAATTTTCACGAAGAAATTGGCAAGCCGCGACCGCAAGGGAGCGGTTTTTTTTATATCGAACGAAGCCGCTCCCTTGCGGTCGCGGTTCGTGACGTGCGGCGGTCGCAGCCGATCCGCACTGGCAAGGCCAGTGACACGCGAACGGCGAATAAACTGCCGGTGGGAATTTTTCTTTAATTTTGACGCGCTTTTCCGATTCGGGCCGGCTGGAAGCCGGCGCTCCACGTGGGCGGCGCGCAAATGTTGTTTGAAAGTTTGGCGCGAACAAATCTAATTGCGCGGCATGAACACACAAATTTTTAATGCGGTCATCGGCACGGCGGGGCACATCGATCACGGCAAATCGACGCTGGTGAAGGCGCTGACGGGGATTCATCCGGACCGGCTGCCTGAAGAGCAGGCGAAGGGGATCACGATCGATCTTGGTTTTGCGCCGATGGTGTTGAGCAACGGGATGCGCGTTGGAATTATCGACGTGCCGGGGCATGAGCGGTTTGTGAAGAACATGGTGGCGGGCGCGACGGGGATCGATTTAGTGTTGATGGTGGTCGCGGCGGATGACGGCGTGATGGCTCAGACGCGCGAGCATTTGCAGATTGTGGAATTGCTGGGCGTGCGCGACGGGCTGACGGTGGTGACGAAGAAGGACATGGTCGAGGCGGATTATTTGGAATTGGTGGTTGAGGATATTCGCGAACTGGAACGCGGGACCGTCTTGGAGGGGAAGCCGATTTTGGCGGTGTCGTCGAAGACGGGGGACGGCATTGCCGAATTAAAGGCGCAGCTTGAGAAGATTTTACCGAAGCTGGCTCGACGCACGCAGGACGGGCCGTTCCGGATGCCGATTCAGCGCGTGTTTGCGAAGGAGGGATTTGGCACTGTCGTGACGGGCGTGCCGTTGAGCGGGCATGTGGCCATCGGCGATACGCTGGATGTGTTGCCGCCGCAGTATCACGGGCGCGTGAAGGGATTGCACGCGTACAACCAGACGATTGAGCATGGGCAGGCGGGGCATTCGACGGCGGTGAATTTGATTGGGCCGGGGATCGACAAGCGGCAAGTCGAGCGCGGGATGGTTGCGGTGACGCCGGCAATTTTTGAGGCGACGAATCTGATTGCGGCGAGTTTCGCGCTGCTGGCGTCGTCGCCGTGGCCGTTGAAACATCGCGCGGCGGTGCGCTTTCACGCGGGGACGGCGGAGATTCAGGCGAAGGTGCTGCTGCTGGAAGGCGACGTGTTGAAGCCGGGCGAGAGCGGGCTGTTGCAAGTGCTGCTTGAAGAGAAAACCGTGCTGGCGCCGGGGGATCGATTTATTCTGCGGCTGCAAACACCGATGCTCACACTCGGCGGCGGGCGGACGCTGGATACGGTCGCGGCGAAACGCAAGCGGCTGGATGCGGAATCGAATGCGGAGTTGCGTGAACGGTTGGAGAGTTTGGGCGCCTTGGAGAAATTCTTGCGCGTGCTGCTGATTCATGCCGCGGAACCAAAAAGTGTGCGCGAACTGTGCGCGGAGACGGGAATGCTGCCGGAACGTGTGCAGCATGTTGCGGCGCGGATCGTGCAGAATGGAGAAGCCGTTGCTTTGGGGCACGGGGGCGAACGGAGTGGGAGCTCCGTTCCACATTATTTGTCGGCGCGCGTGTTTAAGGAGATATCAGGAAAGCTTGCGGCGGAGGTCGCGGATTTTATCAAGAAGCATCCGGCGCTGGGCGGAATTGAGCGGCCGGCGTTGAAGCAATTCCTGGAAAAAGAGGCGCGGGAACTTGCGGCATATTTTGATGATATTTTGACCGCGATGAAGCAGGCGAAACTGGTGACGCTGGAATCGAACTCGATCGCGCTGCCGGGACGCGAGCGGAAATTGGAAGGCGAGTTGGCGAAGTTGGCGGAGCGGATTGAAGGGGCTTATTTGGCGGGCGGGTTGGCGCCGCCGAGTCGCGCGGAAGTGGAGGTGCAGGTGAAAAATTTCGGCGGCAAGAGTGCCGCCGCTCCGGAGATTCGCGAGATTTTGAAATTTTTGCGCGAGACGGGGAAGTTGGTGGATGCGTCGGCGGAGGCGACGTTCCATCGCTCACATGTCGAAGAGGCGAAGCGGAAGTTGCGAGAGCTTTTCGCCGCCGGGACTGAGCGAACAACGTCCGAAATACGGCAGCATTTGGGGATGAATCGGAAGTTCGCAGTGCCGCTCGTCGAGCTTTTGGATCGCGAGAAGTTTACGGTGAGGTTGGGGGATGTGAGGCGGTTGGTGTAGGAGCGGCGGCACTCTTGCCGCCTAGAATTCTTGGGCGGCAAGAGTGCCGCCCCTCCTTTCTTTCCGCGAACAAAATATTTTCCAAATAATTCTTGCGCGATACTTTCGCTTAGGATAATATTAGAAGCGGTTAGGGGGACGGTTGCCTAGAACACGTCTCATAGAATTTGCCGCTTGCTGACGCGCGCGGCTCTGAAGACGGTTCAAGCATTTTTTGAGGAGGAAAACGTCAATGAACTATACCCCGAAACAGCTTCAGATTTTGAAGTTGATTCATCAGTTTCAGGAAGAGCACGGCTACTCCCCAACGTATGCCGAGCTTGCCAAGCAGTTGGGTGTTTCGACAATCACGGTGTTCGAGCATCTCGAGGCGCTGGAGCGGAAGAATGCGATTCGGCGGCGGAGGCATGAGGCGCGTTCGGTGGAAATTATAGAGCCGAATTTCCTGCGCGAGCACGCCAGCAAGAAGACCCTTGCGGTGAAGGGCTTGATTGCGGCGGGGTTGCCAATCGAAGCGGTTGAAGACGCGATGGCGGAAGAGATGCCGCTGGCCGATGTGTTTAACTGCAAGCCGAACAGTTTCATGCTGCGCGTAAAAGGCGATTCGATGGTGGACGACCACATCATGGACGGCGATTTGATTGTGGTCGAAGGGCGCGACACGGCCAACGACGGGGAGATTGTGGTGGCGTTGGACGATGGCGGACAGGCGACGTTGAAGCGGTTCTATCGCGAAAATGGGAAAATCCGGTTGCAGCCATCGAACCCGACGATGCCGCCGATCATTGTGGACAATTGCAAGATACAGGGGGTGTTTAAGGGGTTGATACGGCGGCGATGAAGCACGTAGTGCAACTTTGACAACTTTTTTCGCGCAGTGGGGTGGGTTTTCTCACGCAGGGGCGCGAAGGCGCGGAGGAAGGCGCGGAGGGAATCACCACATGTGCAACTTTTTCCCGCGTTTTGATTTGAATCGCTGATGAACGCGAATAAACGCGGATGGACGCAGATGGCAAGGAATTGGGAGGATTTGAGATCTTTTTTCTAAATAATCTGCGTTCATCAGCGTTTATCTGCGTTAATCTGCGATTAAATCAAGCGTCTCGAATCAAATTGGTGCAACTTTTTCCCGCGTTTTGAAGCCGTGAGCATTGCCGCCTAAAGGCGGGACTACAAACGTATGGCCTTCGATAATCTCCGCGAATTCTTGGGCGCGATTGAGAAACGCGGCGAACTGCTGCGCGTCAAGGAGAAAGTGTCGCCGATTCTGGAGATTACGGAATGGGCGGATCGGGCGGTGAAGCACAAGGGGCCGGCGCTGCTGTTTGAGAACGTCGATGGCTCGGCGATGCCGGTCGCGATTAATCTGTTTGGGACGATTGAACGGACGGCGCTGGGGTTGGGCGTCACGGACCTGGATGCGATTGGGAAAGAAATTGACGGGCTGCTGCATCAGCGCCCTCCCGAGACGCTCATCGAAAAACTGAAGATGGTGCCGCTGCTGATGAAGCTGTCCAACTTCCCGCCGAAGAAGGTGGGGAGCGGGGCGTGCCAGGAGGTGGTGTACCGCGACGCGCAGGTCGATTTGGCTCTGCTGCCGGCGTTGAAGTGCTGGCCGGAAGACGGCGGGCGCTATTTTACGCTGACGAATGTCTTCACCAAAAGCGTGGATGGCTTGCCGAACTGTGGCATGTACCGCTTGCAGATTTTCGACAAGAACACGTGCGGGATGCATTGGCATTTGCATCACGACGGCGCCCGGCATTTTCGCGAATACGAAAAGCAGGGCAAGCGCATGCCGGTCGCGGTGGCGATCGGCGGCGATCCGGCGGTGGTGTATAGTGCGACGGCGCCGATGCCGCCGGGGATCGACGAGATGTTTCTCGCAGGTTTTTTGCGCAAGCGCGCGGTGGAGATGGTGGCGTGCGTGTCGCAGCCGGAGTTGTTCGTGCCGGCGGAAGCGGAGATTGTGATCGAGGGGTATCTTGAGCCGAACGAGCGGCGGCGCGAAGGGCCGTTCGGCGATCACACGGGATTTTATTCGCTGGCCGACGACTATCCGGTCTTTCATGTCACGGCAGTGACGCATCGCAAGAATCCGATTTATCAGACAATTGTCGTCGGCATGCCGCCGATGGAAGACACGTACCTGGGCAAAGCGACGGAGCGGATTTTTCTGCCGTTCTTGAAGCTGACGCTGCCGGAGATCGTGGATTACGACTTGCCGGAATTCGGCGTGTTTCACAACTGTGCGTTTTTCGCGATCAAAAAACAGTACCCTCAGCACGCGCGGAAATTGATGCACGCGATTTGGGGCTTGGGGCAGATCATGTTCACGAAGATCATCGTGGTCGTGGATGAAAACGTGAACGTTCACAATCAGGACGAAGTGTTTTTTCACGTCGGCGCGAATTGCGATTTCAGCCGCGATCTGGAACTGGTGCGCGGGCCGACGGATATTCTGGATCACGCCAGCCAGAATTATGGGTGGACGGGGAAGATGGGGATCGACGCGACGCGGAAGTGGAAGGAGGAGGGATTCACGCGGGAGTGGCCGGGCTATATTGTGATGGACGAGGCGGTGAAGAAGAGTGTGGCGGAGAAGATGGGGAAGTATAAAATGTGAGTCGCCATTCTTTCTCACGCAGAGGCGCAAAGGCGCGGAGGACGGAAAGGCGCGGAAAGGAAAATAGAAGGAGTGTTTTATGGTGCAAACTCTTCCGATTGAACTGCCGCCATCCGAGCGCATTGGGCGATTCACCGTCGATCAGTATTTGAAGATGATCGACATGGGGATATTTCGCGACGGCGCTCCGTATGAACTGCTCGACGGATTGCTCGTGCTAAAAGACCGGAGCACTCGCGGGGAGGATATTATGTCGATTGGTGAGCCGCACAGCTATGTTGTCGCAGTACTTGGCGCGCTATCGGGCCAACTTGCGCAGCACGATTGTTTCATGCGAACTCAGTCGGCGATTCAGATTCCCCCTCTGCACGCCCCGGAACCTGACGGCGCAATTATTCGAGGACTGCTTCGTCCATTTAAGAGGCCCCCGCTTCCGGCGGATGTTTGCTGCGTCATCGAAGTGTCGGACTCTTCGCTCACAACTGATCGCATCGACAAAGCAGAGAAGTACGCCGAAGCAGGCATCCCGCAATATGTCGTCGTCGATCTTGTCCACCGCATTGTGGAAGTTCGCGAAAGGCCTGTTGCGGGTAAAAGGAAATATGCGACCTGTCGCATTGTAAAGACGGGACAATCGGTCGAATTTTTGATGGGTGACGGTACGAAATTGCCGGTGCCCGTGGCGAGTCTTTTGCCGTGACTTCACAAACATCAAGACCGTTAGCCGAAGCTCCTTCCCTTCCCCGCAATGCCGGCGGGAAATCCGCGGAGGAAGTCCGCGAGATGTTTGCGCGCGTGGCGCGGCGGTATGATTTTTTGAATCACTTTTTGTCAATGGGGCTGGATATTCTCTGGCGGCGGCGCGCGGCGAAGGAGGCGCGCGGGCTTGGCGACGGGGATTTGATTGCGGATTTGTGTACGGGGACAGGGGATTTGGCGTTTGCGCTGAACAGAGCCGCGCCGAAGGCGCGCGTCGTGGCGCTTGATTTTACCTACGAGATGGTGGCGTACGGGCCGAAGAAGGCGGCTCGGGAAAAAGTGGCTCGCGTGAGCTTTGGCGTGGGCGATTCGCTGGCGCTGCCGCTGCGCGAGAATTCGGCGGCGGTGGCGAGCGTGGCGTTTGGGATTCGCAACGTCGCGGATTTGAATTTGGGGTTGAGCGAGATGGTTCGCGTGGTCCGCCCCGGCGGAAAAGTGCTCGTGCTGGAGTTCACCAAACCGCGCGGATTTTTTTTCGGGCCGCTGTACATGTTTTATTTCAAGCGGATTCTGCCGCTGATCGGGCGACTTATTTCAGCGACGGCGGGCGATGCGTACAAATACCTGCCTCAGTCGGTGCAGGCATTCGCGGGGCCGGAGGAGATGAGCGGGCGGATGACGGCGCTGGGGCTAAAAAATGTGCGGGCGGTGGCGATGACGTTTGGAACGGTGCATTTGTATGTGGGGGAGAAGTAATTCAAAATTCAAGATTCAAAATTCAAAATTTGGAATCGCGCTTCGCGCGACGCGGACGCTTGCGGGATGCGGTACGGCGATGTTTCGCGAACGAGCGGGGCGAAGCCGCACTGGCTGAGTACAGCCAGTGGCACACGAACGGCTTTAAACTGACGGCGGACGGGCTGCGTGGATTGAGGCGCTCTTTTCCGCGTCGAGTATTTTTCACGGGCCATTTTTTGTTTTGAGAACTTTATTTTTGCGAAATTTCGTAGAGCATCCGCGCGCCTTCGCCGGGGTTGGCGCCGACGTTTGCGATGAATTCGAGGGCGCCGTCGTTGACGGAGGCTTCGACTCTTGCAACGCGCTTGCCGCCGGTGGAGAGCGCCCAGACTTCGTACTTCGAGGCGTCGGACAATTTCACGCGCACGGTGGCTTTGCCGTTGCGGACCAGGTGCGGGAGTTTGCCCCAATCGAGCAGCGTTTTGCGCGCACTTTCGGCGTATTTGATTTCGGTGTTCTGCAAGTCGGTGAGGTGCGTGACGAGCAGGCGTTTGCTCGACGCGATGGGCGCGCCGTCGAGCGCGCTGACCCAGACGGTCGCGTCGGAATCGCTGAGCGCGATCGTGACGCCGCCGTCTTTGGTCGCGATGACTGTGCCGGCGTGGGCGTAGCCGCCGGCGGTTTTGGGTGTGTCGAGAATCATCTGGTCATTGGGCGCGTCGATGGTGATCTCGCCGGTTTCGCTGCGGAAAATATTTTTTGCGGGATCGGTGGGGTTGTCGGCGGTGAGGATTCCTTCCTTCATGAGCGCCATAATGTCCGATGCGCTTATTTCGTAGGCACCGCGTTTATCCTGCCCGGGCCAATAAAGCGGAAGATTCACATACGGCGGATAAACAAGGTCATTTTCGTGATCTGTTCCGCTCCTCCAGACTGTGGTTCCAATGCGCGTTACCCACGCTGCCCAGTGCCAGTTCGCGGCCAGATTTGGAACCTTTACAGGGGGCGATTTCAGTTGAACTTCGTTCATTTCTATGGTCACCATGCCTGGCGCCGCCTTCATGTCTCCGCGCAGGAACAGACAGATCGACGCGCGTTCGGCGGCCTGGCCGAGCGGGTCGCTGACCATGTCGAAATAGTCGATGCGCGCGGGCGAAAACAATTTGGCGTGATCGTGCGCGTAAGCGAAGCGCCAGATGCCGGACCAGCCTTGCAGCGCGCCCATCGCGCCGGTGAGAATTCCGCCGACGCCGCGGAAGCGCCCGGGGCACGCGTAGTTGTATTCGGTGATCGTGAACGGCTTGCCGAAGATGCGCGTGAAGGCGCAGGTGCGCCCGCCGCTCGCGCCGCCGGCGATGGGGCTGGTGTTGTTGCAGCGGCTTGGCAGGCGCCAATCGCCCTGGAGAAATTGCGGGTGATCGACGTAAAAATGGTCGTCGATGTAATCGTAGATGACGCGCTTGTATTGGTCGGTGACGTGATTGGTCCACGCGTTGGAATTCGTGATCAGCGCTTTGCATTTGATCTCGTTGTGAAGAAAGTCCTCCATTTTCGCGACCATCTCGCGCTCCTTTTCGGCGAGGAAAAGATTCTCGTCGCGCGAGCGCGCGTTGCCGCCGTAAACATTGTTCGGAGTCGCGATGGAATTCTTCGCCGCATCTTCGTCGGCTTTCAACGCCGCGCCCCATGCCTTCGCCAAATCGTCGCGGGTTTTGTAGCGCTTCATCAGCCATTCGTTCCACGCCGTTTTCCATTCGGGAACGTCGCTCATGTACTTTGTGAAATTTCCGAAGCAGCCTTCGTTGATCATCGAGAGCCACGCCAGTGCGGGATCGTCGGCGTTGCGCTTGCCCGTATATTTGTTGACGTGTTCCAGCAGCGATTTGCTGAAGGCTTTCCAATTCTCCCACGCGCCGGGCGCGACGGGGACGAGGATTTTGAATGCATCCATCGGCACGTTGCCGGGTTTGTCGATGCCGATTTCCTTATAGGGAATCGGACGCGAGACGAACAGATCGGTGGTGATGTAGATGCCGCGTTTGCCGAGCGCGGCGAAAAAATAATCGAGCTGGTCGAGCTTCTCATCGTTGAGCGTCGTGGAGTTTTTTCCCTGCGTAAGGATGCCTTCATAATGGTGGATGCGCACGGCGTTGTAGCCGATGCGCGCGAAGCGATCCGCGAGGCGGTCGGCTTCGTCGTGAGTCATGAACTGGCCGCTGAAGGCGAGGTTCACGCCGTAGAAACGGCGCGGCGTGGTGCGTTCGTTTTCGAAGACGAACTGTCCGTCGTCGCGGCAGATCACGCGGCCAAATTTTCCGGCGGGGGCTTCGGTCAGGTTCATGCCGGAGAAATCGAGCGCCGAGCCGGCTTCGATATCGAGTTCGGTTTTGAGCGGAATCCAATCGGCGCCGGCGACGATGGTGACCGGGCCGTCGCGCGTGAGTTTGATGTCCCCGGGGGGAAAGAAATCGTAAGAGATTTTGACAGTCTCACCCCTCTTGAAAACTCCGGCGCGTCCAATGCGCACAGAAAAAGTCTGCGTGTTCCATTGGCGGTTATCTTGGATAAGAACATCGATTGGCTCCGAAAAAGAAAACGAAAACGGCGCATTCGCAGGCTCAAGATTCAGCGACTTGATCTTCCCAGACCGCAAACCGGTGTCTTTGTATTCGGACGGAAACGTCCCTTCGACGTTGTCCATTTTCCATTTCGTTCCGGCGAGTGTGGCAATCGGAAAATCTGCGGAGACGTTAAGACTCGCGAGTTTTACATCTTCACGCGCCGTAAACGCGTATTCCGCTTTAAGCGCCCACAGCGGCGCATACAGATTGGCGGGAATCGCTTCATACACTTTAAAGGATGCTTCGCCATCCAAAACGACTCCGCTCGGCGTTTTGATAGTAAATTTGTTATTCGGCGCGGCGACGGCGTGTTCGCTGCGCCAAGATTCGTCAAAGAGGCCGAGCGTAAATTCGCAGACTTGTTTGCCGTTGACGCTGAGATTCAGCGAACCGTTGGTGGAAGCGTGTGCCTCGATTTTTGCGGCATCGGCGGCGCTCAACCCCAGAGGCAATACCGAAAAGGCAAGGGCAATCTTTAATAGGATCATGAATGACTCCTGCATCTCTCACTAAACGTACCCACAAGTTCTTTTATGGCACTTACGTGCTCATTCTTACACCACGCCTCCAGTTCGCGCGGGAGGCGATTGAGCAAATCCGGATCGAAATAATTGGTGGTGCCAATCTGCACGGCGCTGGCGCCGACGATAAAGAATTCGAGCGCGTCTTCGAGCGTGCGAATGCCGCCGATGCCGACGATCGGAATTTGAGGGCAGGCTTTCGCAGCTTGGTAGACGCAGCGCAGCGCAACAGGTTTGATGCACGGGCCCGAAAGACCGCCTGTCACGTTCGCGATGCGCGGGCCGCGCGTTTTGACATCGACGGCAATGCCCAGCAGCGTGTTGATCAGCGAAAGCGCGTCCGCGCCGCTGGCTGCGGCGGCGCGCGCGATTTCGGCGATGTCCGTCACGTTTGGCGAAAGCTTGGCCATCAGCAGCTTTTTTGTCGTGGGACGCAGCGCTTTCATCAAGCGCTCGCAGTCGCGCGGATCGGAGGCGAATTGGCAGCCGTGTTTCACGTTCGGGCAGGAGATGTTGATTTCAAAACCGGCGACGCACGCGACCGAATCGAGGCGCGCGCAAATTGCCGCATATTCTTCGATGCTGTTGCCGACAACGTTGACGAGCACTTTCGTGGGGAGTTTTTCGAGATCGGGGACGCGGCCTTCGATGAACGATTCGAGTCCGCAATTTTCGAGGCCGATGGCGTTGAGCATGCCGGCGGCGGTTTCCCAGATGCGCGGGGGCGGGTTGCCTTCGCGCGGCAGGACGCTCAAACTCTTCGTAACGACCGCGCCGAGATTGTTGAGATCGACGATAGGGCTGTATTCGCTGCCGTAGCCGAAGGTGCCGGAGGCGGCGATGAAGGGGGTCTTGAGCTTCAGCTCGCCCAATTGAATCGAAATGTCGGCCACAGCGTTTCGCAATCCTTGAATTTTGAATTTCGAATCTTGAATGAGCTTTTACGCGAACGCTTTCTTGAAATTATAATCGAAGAGCAGCGCCCATTCGCGCCGCTGGATTTGCAGCAGTGTTTCGGTCAGCACGGCGGCGGGCGCGGTGCAGCATTGATCGGCAAACCACGCGGCGTCCCATTTGGTCATTGCGCCAAGCTTCGCGGAGATGGACGCGCCGGACGGCGTGGCTGCCGCAAGCTCCTTCGCGTCGCTGAGCAGTTCCGGGAAAATCGGATGCTCGCCGACGCGCGCCATCCAGTATTTTGCGTTGAACGCGTCGGGTTCGCGGCGATGCAGAATGCCGTGCCAGTAACTGCCCGAGGGCGTTGCGATGGCTTGCGAAATGTCGTGGCTTTCTTTCATGAAATCGAAGAGCAGCCAGAGGGCTGCGTGCAGCGCTTGAGCGTCGTGAGGCATGCGCACGCGGCGATTTTTGGAAATGGTCTGGTCGCTCATCGCGCGAAGCATCGCCTCGGCGGTCGAGTCGGGCGCGGCGAAGACGAGCGTTTTCGGACGCTGCTCCGCGGCGGCTTTCGCAATCAAATCGCGCGCAAGGGGACCATAATCGCCGGTGGAAATTTCGCGCATAACCAACGCCTCGCAAGGACAACATTCTGATTGAACGCCGCAACAAAATCATTATACTGGAGGCTCATCATTTTTGGAGGAAGGAATGAAGAACGTTGGTATTCTAACTGGCGGCGGCGACGCGCCTGGACTCAACGCCGTGATCCGCGCCGTGGTGATCCGGCTCGCGCGCGAACGCAAGGATTATAATGTGATCGGCCTGATCGACGGCTGGGCGGGCTTGCGCGATAAGAACACGACGAAACTCAGCCCGACGGCCGTCGATGAAATTCTGCATCAGGGCGGCACGATTTTGGGGACGTCGCGCACGAACCTTTATAAGAAGGGCAAGGAAGGCGACATTCAGAAAGCGATCGAGGCGTATCATCAACTCAACCTCGACGCGCTCGTTGCGATCGGCGGCGACGACACGCTGGAGATTGCGTACTATCTCGGCCGCGATCACAAGCTCAACATCGTCGGCGTGCCGAAAACAATCGACAACGACGTGTGCGGCACGGATTTCACGTTTGGATTTTGGTCGAGCGTCGAGCAGGCCACGAAAGCGATCGACGATCTGCGCGTGACCACGATGAGCCATCACCGCGTGATGGTGATCGAATGCATGGGCCGGCACGCGGGATGGATCACGGCATACACGGGCTTGGCGAGCGAAGCGGATTACATCGCGGTGCCGGAGAAAGCCGTGCACATCGACGTGATCGCGAACGAAGTGAAGAACTGCCGCGTCGCCGGGAAGCTGCACAGCATCATCGTCGTCGCGGAAGGCGCGTCGATCGCGGGCATCGACGTCAAGCCGCGCGTGGTGAAGAACGAGGGCGGCGAGTGGGCAATGTCGAGCACGGTTGAGAAAGATAATTTCGGCAACGTGATCTTGCGGCCGGGCGAAGTGGGCGAAGCGGTCGCGGCGGCGATCGAACAGAAGACCGGCTTCGAAACGCGCGCGATTGCGCTGGGGCACTTGCAGCGCGGCGGGTCGCCCTGCGCCTACGACCGAATTCTGGGAACGCGCTACGGCGTGAAGGCGGCGGAAGCGGTGATCGAGGGAAATTTCGGGAGCATGGTGGTGATGAGCGGGCTGGAGGTGTTCACGCGGCCGATGAGCGGGTTGGTGCGCGAATCGCAATCGGAGCACAAGAAGTACAAGCTGCTGCCGGACGATTTCTTGAAGATTGTGGAGGTGTTCTACGAATAGGAACCGGCGCGAGAAAAGTTAGCGCATTGTCACGCGCTCCTTTTTCGCGGCCGAATCCGCGCGATTTTATCGCGCCAATAATCGGGCATCGAGGCGAGCGCTTCCGTGTACGTTTTTTCGAGTGGTACGTACACGTAATAGCTCGGTTTTAAGAACAGCGGCAAATCGGGAAGCGCTTCGCCGATGCCGTAGGGCTGGACGTAGGCGTTTATTTCGCCGGAGGATTCATATGCGGCTGCGCTGAACGGCTTCGCCGGGTTCCAGACGGGCGCGCGTTCGCCCAGCGCGCTCCAGATCGCGCCGTGAATTCCGCGCGGGGCGATGCGGTTGGGGGGAAACGGATCGATGATGGAGACGTGGATTTCGTGAGCGAGGGCGTCGCAGATTTTATCGACGAATTTGTCCAGCGTTTTGAGGCTGACTTTGTTGGAGCGTGACATCAACTCGACCAGCGCGACGATGTGATGGCCGTCGCTGTGGCGAATGGTAATGGTCCGCTGCTTCGGCGGGATCATGATTTCCTTTGCGCTGGCGACGATGGCGGTTTTCGGTGGCGACATTCGTTTGAGCAAGTCCGCGAGTGTCGTTCCATACTGCGCGGGGGCTTCCGAAACGGACGCAGCGAGTTCTTCTCCGTCCTTTTCGAGTGCAATCAAATCCGGCGAAGCTGCGCGCTGAACTTGTTCAACGAGCGCGTAATACGGCTTGGGCAAGATGCCGCCATTGAGCGCTTTCATCATGGACGAAAGCCATGCTACGTGGAGGGAGTGATAGATATTTGAATCGATCCCGCTGAAATCATGCGCCGGCATTTTCACCTCCCTTATTCACCCGCCGCCAACTTCGGCTCGATCATCGCCGCGCTGCGCGGATTGATCCAGCGGCGAATCGAATCGAGAAGCACGACCACCACGCACAGCAGCATCACCGCCGTGAGCGCGAAATTCAGCCAGTCGGCCTTTTTGTAAAATCCAATCAGCATGTAGTAGCCGGCGGTCGTGGTCGTGCTGACGATGAATGCCAGCGGAAGCATCGTGATCGGTGCGAAGCGCCCGCGGCCGGAATTGAAGATGATCGTCGTCGCCACACACATCGCCACGACCGCGAGCAGTTGGTTTGCGATGCCGAACATGGGCCAGATCGTTTGGATATTTCCTTCCCAGAGAAGCCACGCCCAGCCGAACACAATCAGCAGCGTGGAGGCAATGGCGCCCGGCCACCAATCGACTTTGCCGAATTGCGGATTTATTTTTCCTGCCACTTCCTGTACGAGGAATCGCCCGATGCGCGTGCCGGTGTCCACTGTCGTGAGGATAAAGAGCGCTTCGAACATGATCGCGAAATGGTACCAGAATTTCACGAGACTCTTCAGCCACGGGAAGCCCGCGAAAATCTGGCTCATGCCGACGGCGAGCGTCACGGCGCCGCCGGTGCGGCCGCGCAGATTTTCGCCGACGTCCAGTTCCATCGTTCTGAGGCTGTCGTGGTCGCCGTCGATTTCGTGGAGCTTCTCCGATTTTGAAATCAATTCGACTTGTTTGCTGAACGGAATTTGAATCGCGTAATAATCGCCCGGCGCGAGACTCGACGCTGCGATCAGCGCAACGATGCCGACGAGGCCTTCCATGAGCATCGCGCCGTAGCCGATCATGCGCGCTTGCCCTTCCTTGTCGATCATCTTCGGCGTCGTGCCGCTGGAGACGAGCGCATGGAATCCGGAAATGGCGCCGCACATGATCATGATGAAGAGAAACGGAAAAATGCGGCCCGGCCCATTCGGTCCCTGTTCGCCCCATTCGACGACCGCGGGCATTTTCAATTCAGGATTGACGATCAGCACGCCGCCGATCAACAGGGCGATCGTTCCAATTTTCAAATAGCTCGAAAGGTAATCGCGCGGGCAGAGCAGCAGCCACACGGGAAGAACCGACGCGATAAATCCGTACACGGCCATCGCCATGATAATCTGGTGCCTGCTCAGATTCAGAAAGTCGCCGAGCGGGGTGCCTGGAACTTTCGAGCCGAGCCACACGCACGTCAGCAGCAGCACCACGCCTATCGCGGATGCTTCGGCGATGCGCGTCGGCGATTTTTTGCGGATCACATACATCCAAAGTCCCATGAGCAGCGCGATGGGAATGGACATGCCAATCGTAAACACGCCCCACGAACTTCCCGGCACCAGGAGCTTCCCGCCGCTGGGCAATTTGACGCTTTCGCCGGGCTTTGCGGCCAGCAGCGCGGAGACTTCCGCCGCGGACCCCGCCACGAATTTCTGGCTGTGCGGCAGCGGGAATGGATGTTCCGTGGCGCCATTGGCGCGCAGCGCACCCGCGGGGAGCGGCACGTACAGGATCGCGCCCTCTGGAATGGAGACGGTGGACGCTTCCAATCCGCGCTCGGCGTTCGCCGCGAGAACAATGCGGCTGCCTTCCGGCGCAATTACTTCCTCGCCGCTGAGCGCTTTCACCACGGCGATGCCCAAGCCGGCCAGCGCGACCACGACGATAAACAAAATCGCCGCCACGCTCGCCGCACCGCTCACCGCGCCGATTTCTTCGCGCGCCATTTGGGCAAGGCTGCGGCCTTTGTGGCGCAGCGACGCGGCGAGAATCAGAAAATCCTGCACGGCGCCGGCGAGACAAACGCCGATCAGCAGCCAAAGCAAGCCCGGCATGTAACCAAACTGAGCGGCGAGCACCGGCCCGATCAGCGGGCCGGCGCCGGAAATTGCGGCGAAGTGATGGCCGAAGAGCACCCACTTGTTTGTCGGATGATAATTCTGTCCGTCGTTGAGTTCGTGCGCGGGCGTCACACGGCGGTCGTCGAGCGCCGCGACTTTCGCCGCGAGAAACGCGCTGTAATAGCGGTACGCAATCGCGAGCGTACACAGCACCACAATCATGATGGGAAGAGCGTGCATGGAACTCTCCATTAGTAGGACGGGCTGCCAGCCCGTCCGTTTTGAATTGAGAATTAAGCATGAAGTCGCGACGGGCTGGCGGCCCGTCCTACTTTAGCTTTTGCCGAGCCGTTTGACTTCCTGGCCCGACATTAATTCATGCGCCTCTGCCAAATACGCCGGAATTTTCTCTCGGAACGGCGAATCTTTCAAGCAACCGCTGAAATCGAGGCCGTCGAGTTTGTCTGCGCGATTGCCGGGGAACCAGTGATCGGCGTTGCCGAGCAGATTGTAGCGCATCTTGCCGTATTCGAGCATGTCGAACGCCTTCGCGAAATTGCGCAGGCGCAGGATTTCAAAGATGTTCACTTCGCCCGGCACGCGGTCCCAATCCGGAACGCCGACGTGCCACTTGCGCATCCAGTCGGCGCCGAGCACAGTGTCGAGTTCCGCATTGAGCCGCGATTCAACCGGCGCGATTGCGGCGCGCGTGTCGAGTCCTTCAGCAAGCAGCGGCAGCGCTTTGATATGCTCGTCGAAATCGCTGGGCCGCGCAACGCCGAGGCTGAGCGTGTGAACTTGCGGGTGCGACAAACACCACGCGTCGTTGAAGACCATCGGCGAAAATGGCGCGGTCAATTCCACGAGCTTTTTGCTCGGCGCGTAGAGCTTCCCGCCTTTGTCATTCGGGCTGATGATGAACACGCCCATGTCCAACTTCGTCGCCAGTTCAATCGCGGGCCAGTTGAATTGATTGACGTAATACCAATGCAGATTCACGTATTCGAAGCGCCCGTCGCCGATCGTGTCGAGGATCGTCTTCAATCCGCCGTGCGTCGAAAAACCGACGTGCCGCACTCGGCCTTGCGCTTTGAGTTTCAGCGCCGCATCGAGACATCCTCCGGAGCGGATCGACCAGCGCATCCGCTCTTCGTTGTTGATGCCGTGCAGGCCCAGCAGATCGACGTAATCGAGCTTCAGCAGGCGCATTGATTTGTCGAACGTCTTTAAGAAATCAGCCGGATCCGCGGTCGGCCCTACTTTGGTTTGGACAATGATTTTTTCGCGCGGCAATTTCGGCAGCACATGCCCAAGCTGCTCTTCGCTGGTGCCGTAGCCGCGCGCGGTTTCAATGTGGTTGATGCCCAATTCAATCGCGCAATGAATACATGCTTCGAGATTTTTCTGGCTCGCGGGCGTGAAGGCATCGGCGTCGTTCCACGACTGCTGATAGCGCATCCCGCCACAGGAGAAGATGGGCATTTGGAGATTGGTTTTGCCGAAGCGGCGGTAGAGCATGGAAGGCCTTTGACTATCTTTACCAAACGATTGGGACAAGAGCCGAGCGAACGATCTTTTCGTCCTTTGTCAGCAATGCTGGAGGGTTCCCCTGAGCAGCAAGCAATTTGACCGTGGCAACAATCTGACGATCGTCCATTTCCAATTCCGCCGGCATATTCAATGTTAGCTTGATCAATTCCACCGTCAGTGGAACAACAACGAAGCGCGGATCGGCTTCGACAGCGCGAATCAGTTCGGCTGCGGAAGAGATCTTGGTTCGTGCCTTACCCACGACCCAGCACGCCTCGGCAAGCGCAATGGACGGTAGAAACAATTTAGATGCTGGGTTGCGCATGACATCGCCCGCCCGCGCTCCAAGCTGGGGGTCGTCCGCGGCAAACCAGATTAACGCATGCGCATCAACCACATAGTCATTTGGCACGGTTGGCTTTTTCCCACTTTTCAAGTGCTTTCTTCTCGTCGAATTCCGCGTCCTTGAAGTCTTCTTCGGTGGCGCTGATCGAGCCCTTGAACATGCCTAACGTCATCATTTTTCCGGCTTTCTTGGCGGGAAATTCCAAAAATGTCACCACAACGGGCGCGCCTTCCTCACACGGCGGTGTTTCCGCGAGTTCGATTTTGCCGTTTTTAAATATGCCTTTGACTGCAGTTAACATGGCTGAAACCTCAATGGCTTGTTTATCATCATGACACGAGGAACTGACGCATCAAGTCCCGACCACTCACTCGGCGCCTTCAGCATCCCCTTCCTCTTTTTTCTTCTTCTCCTCCTCCGCCCGCCGCAGCATCTCATCGACCACTTCCGATTTTTCGGGCGCGCCTTCCGCCGCAGGCAGATCCGTTCGCGAGATCGATTGAAGATTCGCGCTCGATGCCGGCGTGCCGTCCTCCTTTAATCTGCGCACTTGCGTTCCCGCGCGTAATTCCTTCTCTTCCTTTTCATCCGCCTTGCGCGCCGCGGCTTGCTCGTTGGCGGCCGTCGCTTCTTCGCGCGCGATGCTCGCGACGGTCACGACGCGGTCGTCGTCTTCCAAATCCATCAGATACACGCCCACCGCGCTGCGCCCCGTTTCGCGAACGTCGTCGATCTTCGAACGGATGACTTTGCCTTTTTCGGCCATCAACATTAATTCGTCGCCTGATTTGACGGCGATCACCGCCACAACCGGACCGTTCTTCACCGTGATCTTGACGTTGATTACGCCCTTCGCGCGCTGATTGCCGACCTTGCGGTATTCGTCGATCATGCTGCGCTTGCCTACGCCTTTTTCGCAGACCGTCAGCAGATAATCGCCGGGCTGGCCGACAACGACACTGACGATCTTGTCGCCTTCATCAAGGTGCGGCCCATTCACGCCGCGCGCGCTGCGGCCCATGTCGCGCACTACCGTTTCGTCGATGCGCACGGCCATGCCCAGGCGCGTGCAGAGCACGATCTCTTGATTGCGCTTCACGAATTTCGCGGCCATCACTTTATCGCCTTCTTCAAGGCCGATCGTCGAAATTCCGCCGCGGCGCGGGTTGGCGTATTCGCTGAGTTTGCATTTTTTCAAATAGCCTTGCTCCGTCGCGATGAAAATTGAGGCGTCGTCCTCGAAATTCTCGACGGGCACAATCGAGACGACTTTCTGCTCGCCTTGCAATTCAAGCAGATTCACCAGCGCGCGGCCCTGCGCCATGCGGCCAAGCTGCGGCATGTCGTAGACTTTGATCCAATACACGCGCCCGTCGTTGGTAAAGCAGAGCAGATAATCGTGCGTGCTGGCCACAAATAAATGTTCCGGAAAATCCTCGTCGTCTTTGCTGCGCTGTCCGATCACGCCTTTTCCGCCGCGGCTCTGCACGCGGTAGCTGGCCAGAGGCTCGCGCTTGGCGTAGCCCTTGTGCGAAATCGTCACCGCCATGACCTCGTCGGCGACGAGATCGGCTTCGGACAAGTCGCCAGTTTCGCCCACGATCAGCGTGCGTCGGCCGTCCGCGTATTTTTCCTTCATTTCGAACAAGTCTTCGCGGATGATTTCGAGCACGCGGTTGATGTCGGCGAGAATCGACTGGTAATCGCGGATCTGGTCTTTGGTGTCTTCGTATTCCTTGCGCAGCTTGTCGCGTTCCAAACCAGTCAGCGCGCGCAGCGACATGTCGAGGATCGCTTTGGCCTGGCGCAGCGTCAGTTCAAAGCGAGCCATCAAATTATCGCGTGCTTCTTCGCCGTCTTTCGCCGCGCGGATGATGCGGATCACTTCGTCGATATGATCGACGGCGATGATTTTGCCTTCGAGGATGTGCGCGTGTTCTTCGGCCTGCGCCAGCAAAAAGCGCGTGCGCCGCACGATCACATCTTTGCGGTGCTCGCGGTATTGTTCGAGCAACTGCTTGAGGTTCAGCACGCGCGGCCGGCCGCGCACGAGCGCCAGCGTGTTGACGGCGAACGTGATTTCGAGCGGGGTGAATTTGTAGAGCTGATTCAAAACCACGTCGCGGTTTTCGCCGCGTTTCAAATCGACGACGACGCGAATGCCTTCCTTGCTGCTTTCGTTGCGGACATCGCTGATGCCTTTAATGCGGTCTTCTTTGACGGACTCGACGATTTTTTCCCAAATGCGGTTGATGCCCACTTGATACGGAATTTCATCGACGACGATGCGCTCGCGGTCCTTCTCTTCTTCGAAATGAACTTTCGCGCGCAGCGTGAGATGGCCGCGGCCGGTCATGAACGCTTCGCGGATGCCGTCGGTTCCGCAGATCGAACCGCCGGTCGGAAAATCGGGGCCTTTGACGAAGCGCATCAGATCGCCAATCGAACAGCCGGGATTTTCGATCAGGTAAATGAGCGCGTCGCAAATCTCGCCAAGGTTGTGCGGCGGAATTTGTGTGGCCATGCCGACGGCGATGCCCTGTGAGCCGTTCACCATCAAATTCGGAAATCGTGCGGGGAGCACTGTGGGTTCGAAGCGCGTTTCGTCGTAGTTCGCGACCATGTCCACGGTGTCGCGGTCGATATCGTCGAACATTTCGACCGACGCGCCGGTCATGCGCGCTTCGGTGTAACGCATGGCCGCCGGCGGATCGGGATCGATCGATCCGAAGTTGCCCTGTCCGTCAATGAGCGTGTAACGCGTGTTCCAGTGCTGAGCCATGCGCGTGAGCGTGGGATAAATCACGGACTCGCCGTGCGGATGGTAGTTGCCGCTGGTGTCGCCGCAGATCTTGGCGCATTTACGATGTTTCGCGCGCGGGCCGAGATTGAGGTCGTGCATCGCCAGCAGCACGCGGCGCTGCGACGGTTTCAGTCCGTCGCGCGCATCCGGCAGCGCGCGCGAGACAATCACGGACATCGCATACGTGAGGTAGCTTTCTTTGAGTTCGTCTTCGATCAACAGATTTTCGATGCGCCCGCCGTGGATGTCGCGCGATTCGTCGCGCGGCGGGCGAGCGGCGGGCGTGTCGTCTGTGGGCGGGACTGTGGGAGTAGTTTCGTCGGGCTGATCGGGCGGGTTAGCCATGATGGGATTTGGATATCTCCGGCTGCGCGTTTCAAATGAACGCGGATGAGTTTGCGTTTGAGAAACTCAGTAAAAAAGGGACTGAATTCCGGCTGATTTCAATGACCAAATTTTACTCGAAAACGCGCTCAAGCGCCAACGCAAGACGCGCATTTAAAACGCTAATTTTTCATAGGAGAATCAGCGCTCAAATCGTGTTATTTTTAGCGGCGGCGGGGTCGCGCCATTGCACGCCCTTTCCGCGCGCATGGCGAAGCGCGGAATCGAGTGTCATCAGGCCATACAAAACGCCGGCGAGCGGGAGCGAAAACGCGAACAAAACCGGCAATTTGAAGAAGCGCATCGCGGGCGCGTACACGTGCCCCATGATCGCCAGCCCGAGCGCGCCTTTCATGACGGCGGCGACCGAATAGAGCATTGGCGAGGCGCCGAAAATAATTCCGAACGCGCCGGCCAAAATTGCGGCAAGCGGCACAACGAACATCAACGCCAATCCGGCGAGCGCGCCGAAGACGCGCAGCCACGAATAGTTCAGCTCGGTAAACGCGGTGCGGCGGACCATTTTCCAGATGTCGGCGAGATGCGGGTATTCGCGCAGGCTGACGACTTCGCTGCAGCTGAGGCTTAAGCGGATCGGCAGTCCCCTCCCCTTCACTTGCCGCGCGAGATTCACGTCATCGATGATTTCGGATTTGATTGAATCGAACGATTCGCCAAGCCGCGTCCACGCTTCGCGCGAAAGCAGCACGCAGCCGCCGGCGGCGGACGCGAGCGGATCGCGCGAATTGTTGACGCGGCGCATCGGATAAAGAATGTTGAAGAAATAAACGAACGCGGGAATCAGCAGACGTTCAGCCGGCGATTCACAACGAAGTCGCGCCATGCGCGAATTTAAACCCAATGTAGGCGGGCCGCCTGCACCACAATGTATGAGGCTTTCGCTGACGAGGCGGCGCAGCGAACTGGGAGCGTGGAGAATATCGGCGTCAGTGAGGAGGAAGAATTCGGCGCCGGTTTTCGCGGCGGCTTTCGCGCCTTGATCGAGCGCCCAGACTTTGCCGGCCCAACTTTCAGGCAGCGGCGCGCCGCCGATGACGGTCAGTTTGTTCTCCGCGCGCACGCGCTGCGCGATGTCACGCGCGATTTGGGCGGTGTTGTCGGTGGAACGGTCGTCGATTAAGAAAACGGAATACTCCGCGGGGTAATCTTGTTTCAACAACGCCGGCAGCGTGCGGGGCAATGATTCGGATTCGTTGCGCGCCGGGACGATTACGGCGACGCAAGGAAAAGCGATGCCATCGGGCAACGGCGGAATTTCTGTATCGTCGCCGACCGGTTGAAAATCCCAAGGCCGCGCGGGATGAAGCAAAATGTAGAGCCACGCCAGCAGCGAAAGCGTGGCGAGAAAAAAGAACGGCAGCACCAAAAAACTGAGCATCGTTTGATTTTATCGCCGAAAGACGTTTTCGAAATTTCAAATCTGTTTAGAATCGCCGCGCAGACGGGCCGGCAGGGACGCCGGCGGTACAGATTGGAGCGGGCGAACGTGCTGTTGATTGGAATCGACGAAGCGGGCTACGGGCCGGTGATTGGGCCGCTGTGCCATGGATTTTGCGCGTTTCGCGTGCCCGAATCGGACGATTATTCGCCGCCGGATTTTTGGAAACTGCTGCATCCGGAGATTGCGCCGTTTGACGGCTGCGTCGAAAATGTCAGCATCCTCATCGACGACTCGAAGATTGTGTACACGCGCCGCGGTTTCTCGGCGCTAGAAGCGGGCGTGCGCGCTTTTTTGGAATGCATGAAGCCGCCGCTGAGCGATGCGCCGCTGCAATCGGGATTCGTGGGTTTGAATGAATTGCTTCACGAAGACGAACATGCCGTGCTGCGCGGCGACAAATGGTTTTGCGAACCGTGCGCGCCGCCGGTCACGGATGCGCCGATTGTCGGCAACCTGCGCCAAAAACTTGCGCAGCAGCAGGCGAGTATCGTAGCGCTGGGCGCGCGCGCGATGAGTCCGCGCGTGTACAACGAGGCGCTGGATTCGGGGCTGAACAAATCGGAAGTGAGCTGGCGTCCGATCGCGGCGGAGATCAAACGGCTTGCGGCGCTGGCCGCGCCCGACGAGTGCATTCACGTTACCGTGGACCGGCAGGGCGGGCGTCGATTTTATGCGGCGCACATCGCTGAACTGTTTGGCGTGCCGCTGGTGCGGACGACACGCGAAGAGGAATTGATTTCGCATTACGTGATCGACGGCGAGCGCCGCCAGGTGCACGTGGGATTTTTTGTGGGCGGCGAAAACGTGCACATGCCGATTGCGCTGGCGTCGATGGTGGCGAAATTGGCGCGCGAAAAATGCATGCAGCGGCTGAATGCGTTTTTTCTGCGGCATCAGCCGGAATTGAAACCGACGGCGGGCTATTACGGCGATGGGCGGCGATTTTTGAAGGACACGCGCAAGCTGCGTAGGCGATTGAAAATCAAGGATGGGGATTTTATTCGGAAGAAGTGATGGAGGGGCGGCACTCCTGCCGCCCTGAGTCGTCACAGTTTCTTGCACACTTCCAGCACGCCGGGAATGTCGTGTACTTTGGCCTCCGCATGAATCGGGATGCCGCATTCCGTCATGGCTTTGCTGGTGATCGGGCCGATGGAGATGAATTTGATGCGCGCGGCGGCGATGATTTTGGCGAGGCGCGCGGGGCCGAGAATTTGCGCGAAATTGCGCGCGGTGGATGCGGACGTGAACGTTACGGCGTCGATAAGTCCTGAGTCGATCGTGGCGAGCGCGTCTTCCTGGCCTTCGGTTTCGAGGACGGTTCTATAGGCTTCGGCATCGGTGACTTCGCCGCCAAGCTTTTTCAATTCCGTGGAAAGTTCGCTGCGCGCAATATCGGCGCGCGCAAGCAGAAAGCGCTTGCCTGAAATTTCGCCAACTTTTTTCAGCGCTTCGACAATCGATTCGGCAACGTATTCCGGTGGAATCAGATCGGCGCTGACGCCTTTTTCGCTCAAACGCCGCGCGGTCGCTGATCCGATTGCAGCAGCTTTGGCTTTGAAACTGCGCGCGTCGAAACCTTGCTTGTTGAATTCCGCGAAGAGCGCGTCCACGCCGTTGACGCTGGTGAGCACGACCCAATCGAAAGCGCCGCTCGCAAGCTTTGTCACAGCATCGGCGAGCGCGCTGCTTTCGGATGGCGCGATGCGGATCGTGGGAAATTCGTAGACGGTGCAGCCCAACTCGCGCAAGCCGTCAGCCAGATCGCTGGCTTGCGCGCGGGCGCGCGTGACGACGATGCGCTTGCCGAAGAGCGGCGCGCGCTCGAAGAAATTCAGCTTGTCGCGCAGGCTGACGACGCCGCCGACGATGGTCAGCGCGGGGGCTTGAATGCCGCTGTCGCGCACGAGCCGCTCGATATTCTCGAGCGTGCCGGCGACGGTGCGCTGGCGGCGCGTCGTGCCCCATTGGATCACGGCGGCGGGCGTTGTGGGCGGAATGTGTTTCGACAATTCCGACGCGATGCGGCCAAGGTTTTTGATGCCCATGTAAAAACAGAGCGTGCCCACTTTCGAGAGCGCCGCCCAGTCCAGCGCGCTTTCCGGTTTCGTCGGGTCTTCGTGGCCGGTGACGAAGGCGACGGCGCTGGCGTGCTCGCGGTGCGTGACGGGGATTCCGGCGTAGGCGGGCGCGGCGATGCCGGCGGTGACGCCGGGAATGACTTCGACGTTCGCGCCATTTTCGATCAGGTACAGCGCCTCTTCGGCGCCGCGGCCGAAAAGATATGGGTCGCCGCCTTTGAAGCGCAGCACGCTTTTTCCGGCGCGTGCTTTTTCGAGCAGGATTTTATTGATGTCCGGTTGTTCGACGGCGTGTTGCGCGCCGCGTTTGCCGACGTAGATTTTCTCCGCGAGCGGATTGGCGCCGGCCATAATTTCAGGCGACACGAGCGCGTCGTACACAATGCAATCGCAGGCGCGCAGCAGTTCGCGCGCGCGGACGGTGAGCAGGCCGGGATCGCCGGGGCCGGAGCCGGCGAGGTAGACGGTTGATTTCCTGGCTTTTGATATGTCGGACAATTCGAAATGCCTTTCTCGATTCGAAAGGCCAATTTGTCATTTGGCATTTGTCATTTGTGATTTGTCATTTCAATTCGGTTGCGCAGTAAAATGACAAATGCCAAATGACAACTGTCAATTGACAAATGGGCTGTTCCGGGCCGTTCACGCGTCGATCTCTTTCAAAATTCCCTTCAGCGCAGCGACAGCCGTTTTGAAAAGCGCCGGGCCGGTGAAGCCCTTAAACGTGCCGCTTTCGCTCAAGTGCGGTTCGAACGAGAGGTATCCTTTCCATCCGCTGTGAAACGCGTCGCGCAGGATTTCGCGAATTTTTCCGTCGCCCTGTCCGGCGGGGACTTCGCGCTTGTCGGATTTGCGGCAATCTTTCACGTGAAAATCGAGCACGTACGGTTTGAGCTTGCTCCACGCTTTGAGCGGGTCGTCGTCGCTTTGGAGGAAATTGGAGAAATCGAACGCGGCGCGCACGTGCGGCGAATTAATGTGGTTCAAAATTTCCAACTGGCGGTCCGCGGTGTCGCCGTATAGGTCTTTTTCGTTTTCGAAGAGCAGATTGATGTCGAGCTTCTTGGCTTCGTCGGCCAGCGCCTTTACGCGCGAAAGAACCTCGGTGCGATATTTTGCCGGGTCTTCACCTTTGGGCATGAAGAACGAGAAGACGCGCACGGCGCGCGTTTCGAATGCGCGCGCGAGTTCGGAGGCGCGCTTCAGACGTTTGAGTTCCGGTTCGAACGGTTCAGTGATTTGAATTTTGCCAACGGGCGAACCGATGCAGGAGAAATGCACGCCGCGGTTGTTGAACTGCTGCTTCATGAGTTTGACCTGGAAATCTTCAAACTCCATCACGTTCTTCCCGTTCGCGCCGCGCATGGCGCAATACTGGATGCCGTTATCGAGCAGGTGGTCGATCTGCACCTGGATGTCGCTGGAGATTTCGTCCGCAAAAGCGGAAAGGCGGTAGGGCATAATCGGTGCTCCGTAACGTTGAGTTGTTGCGGCGCATTTTATAGCATCGCGAGCGAACGGAAAGGTCAGGTAGAAAGAAATAGGCCCTATGTGGCCTATAGGGCCAATAGCAAAGGACGAGTGCTTTACGAACTCGGGACACGCTCTGGAAAAAGTTCAAGAGCATGTTCGCAAGCGCAGCCACCCCTCACCCCCGTCCCCTCTCCCCCAAGGGGAGAGGGGAGAACTACGGCACTTCGCTTCGCGAAGTTTTGAAACGGCTTCTTATTCCTTCGGCTTTTCTTTTTTGATAAAAATCGATTTTCGCGGCAACGATACTTTCTGCGTAGGGCGCTTGAAGGCGCCGGACGACGCCTGCATGACACCGGAGATTTTCACCGCTTGGCCAGTCAAGGCACTTAGCGGGTCGGTGGAGAGCAGTTCCCATTCGAGATCCCAGACGCGCAGGTATTTGTCTTCGGACCCGGTCAGCAGATGGCAGTTGTCAGAACTTAGCGCGAGGCACGAAATGCCTTTCGTGTGCGGACAGATCGAATGCAGCAGTTTCCCGCTTGCGGCCTCCCAGATTTTCACCATCGAATTGAGGCCTTCCATTCCGCCGCTGAAGACGAAGCGATTATCGACGCTCATGGCGAGGCTGTGAAAACGCGATTGGCCGTCGCGCGCGATCCAGAGGTTCTGACCGTTTTCGAGATTCCATAGGCGCAGCGTTTTGTCTTCACCGGCACTCAGGAATTGCGGGCGGTCGAGCAGAACCGCCAGGTCCAGAATCGCGCCCGAATGGCCGTCGAACGTGCGCGTGCATTTGCCTGTGACCGTGGACCACAGCCGCACCGATCCGTCTCGCCCGCCTGTGACGACTCCGCGGCTGTCGGGCAGATAGCGAACGGCCACGAACGGCTCGTCGCTGCCGTCGTCGGGCGCGAGCGTCTTGATGCAGCGGCCTGATGCGATGTCCCAGAGCTTGATGCTGCAATCGGAACTGACGGTCGCCGCGACACGTCCGTCGCGCGAGATTGAAAGCGCGTTCACTTCGCCGCGATGGCCTTGCAGCGTCTGTCGGAGCTGGCCTTTCACGGCGTCCCATAAACCGACGGTGAAATCCGAGCTGGCGGAAACAATCGACGCCGAATCGGGCGTGATCGCGATGGCTTCGACGGCTTGCTTGTGTCCTTCGAGCGCGCGCACAAATGTGCCGGTCGAAAGGTCCCAGGTGTCGAGGGCCTTGTCGTTGCGTCCGGCGGAAATTGCGCGCTGGCCATTTGCAGCAAAAACTACGGCGCGGAAACCGTGCGGGTGGCGGCCTTCGATTTCGTTGCGCAGATACGCAGCCGCAATGCTTTTCAGAGGGAGCTTCGCGCAAAGCTGCGCATTCAGCGCCAGCGCACGCGGATCGCGCTCGTAGCCTTCGACTTTGCGCGCTTTCTTCAGCCAGGCGTAGGACGCGGCGTACTGCGCGTTTTCGTATGAGGAAAGCGCATTTTGCAGCGCTGTCTTGAATTGCCGGCTGGAACTTTGCGACTTGTCCTGGCTTTCCACGCGGCAGACGACGAGGTTTCCCGCGTACGGATCGGAGACCGACGGGTCGCGCGTGTAACGATCCAATTCGAGGTTCCACAAGCGCAGCGGGCGGCCCAAATTCTCGGATGCGCCTGAAACCGCCTGTGTGGCGTCCGGCGTGACCGCGACGGCGTTGACCGCGCCTTGGTGGCCGGTGATTGTGCGCAGGCAATGCCCGTTGTTGGTGTCCCAGATGCGCAGCGTATTGTCGTCGCCACCCGAGATTAAGAAGCGGCCGGCAATCAGCGCGGCTGTTGCGGCGTTCATCGAAATGATGCCGGAAGTCGTCAGCGACGCGGTGCCCATCGGGTTTGCGGGCGCGGGGACGAGCGCAAGCGAATTGACGGTGCCGCGATGGCCTTTGAATTCGCAGACGGGCACCCACGATTGGCAATCCCATTTCAGCAGCCGTCCATCGGAGCCGGCGGAATAGAGGTGCTTGCCGTCGGGCGCGAAAACCAGCGCTTTGAGCGGCGTAAGCTGGCTCTTGAGCAGCGCGATATTTTTTCCGGAGGGCATTTCCCAGACGCGAATGGTCGCGTCCGAACCGCCGGAGACGATCAGTTTTTCGCCGGGAGAAAACGCAACACACGTGACGGATTCGTCGTGGCCCCAAAGCGTGCGCAGCAGCGTGCCTTTGCCGAGTTCCCACACGCGCACGGATTTGTCGCTGCCGCCGGTGATCGCGGTGCTGCTGTCGGCGGAGACTGCCAGCGCGTTGATCGAGCCGATGTGGCCTTTGCCGTAGAAGTCATCGACAATGAAACCGGTGTCGAGCGTCCACATGCGCAGGATCGAATCTTCGCCGCCGCAGATGAGATGCTTGCCGTCGGGAGTCGGGGCGACGCAGAGCACCTGCTTGGTGTGGCCGCTGAAATTGTTCGCCTGGCGGCCCGTGGGCAATTCGAATTGACAGACCGAATTGAGCGCGCCGTCGGAGAATAAACTGCGGCCATCGGGCGCGACGGCAATCGCGCGCACTGAGCCGATGCGGTCTTCGATCACGCGCGCGGGGCCGATGTTGGGATGCAGGCAGCGGCCGAGGCGGGCGCGCTGGCAGGCGCGGGCCTGGCTGGCGCAGAGCTTGGCGATGTCATCGACGGGAATGAGCTGCAGCGCTTTCAAATAAGCGGCTTCGGCGTCGCGGTATTTTTCGAGCGCAAGCTTGGCGTGGCCCAACGCGCGCCACGCGTGGCCGTCGCCGCTGATCGTAGGGTCGGCGATTTCGGGGTCGAGCGCTTCCTGAAGCGCCTTTTCGGCGTCGAGCGGATTGCAGGTCTCCAGAAAGAGGTAGCCTAAGTAGAGGTGCGCCTTTCGCTGAGTTTTGGCGGCTTCGCGGAGTTGATTGACGGCATCGAAATCGGTGATTCTGCCCGCGCGGAACGCGAGCAGCGAGCTGTTGTAGATCGATTCCGGATGACGCGGGTCGAGTTCCAGCGCTTCCCGCCACGCGGCTTCGGCCTGCGCGGGCTGGCCCAAATCCCACATGGATACTGCGCGGTTGTTCAAGCCGGATGCACGCGATTCGGCGATTTCGGGCGTTTCGCGTTCAAGCGGCGTGCCGAGGATTTTCGCATGCGCTGCGGCGAGTGCGTCGCGCACGTCTTTGAGCGTCTGCGGCCGCTTGGCGGGATCTTTTTCGAGACACTTCAGCGCCAACTCAGCCAATGGCGCCGGCAGGTCCTTGCGATGGGAACGCGGATCGGGCGGTCGCACGGACAAGTGTCGCGCGATGATCACTTGAGCGGGCTCGCCTTTGCCCGATTCATCGAACGGGCGGCGGCCACAGCAGAGTTCGTAGAGCGTGATTCCGAGCGCGTAGATGTCGGCGCGCGCATCGACGTGCCGTGCTTTGCCCCATTGTTCGGGCGCGCCGTATTGCGGCGTGCCGAGGCTCAGGCCGGTGCGTGTGAGGTCGCTGGTGACGATGTCGTGCATGCCGCTCCCTTGCGGTCGCGGTTCGTCGCTTTCGATGTCTTCGACGCCGGCGACTTTGACCAGGCCGAAGTCGGTGATGCAAAGCTGGCCGTCTTCGCGCATGAGCATGTTGCCGGGTTTGATGTCGCGGTGCACCACGCCGCGCTCGTGCGCGTAGCCGAGGCCGTCGCAGGCTTGGACCATCAGGTCGATGATGCCGGCCCATTTGCCGGGGCCAATACGGCCTTTCTGGAACCAGTCTTTGAGACTGCCGCCGCCGAGGTAATCGACAAAGACGCGCGGCAGGCCGCTGAGTTCGCGCACGTACCAGCACTGCACAAGATTGGGGTGCAGGCCCAAATCGACCCAGATTTGAGCTTCGCGCAGGAAGCGCGCTTTGGCGGCGGCGTCTTTGACCAGCGCGGGCAGCGGCGTTTTCACCGCCATGTCGATGTTCCATTCGCGGTGATGAATTTTGTAAACGACGCCCATGCCGCCCTGGCCGGCGATGGCGGTGACTTCGTATTTGCCTTCGATTAGGTCGCCGACTTTCCACATGGATTTGCTGCTGGCCGAATCCGGCGCGGGGGAAAGCTGGATGACTTTGCGCGCGGGCGCGGGTTCTTGGAAATCGGAGGGCACGAAATCGTCGAAACGCTTGCCGCGCGCGAGTTGCGAGCGCTGGCGCGCGGGTGCGGGCGCACCGATGCCGCCGGTCAGCGTCATGTCGGGCGCGTCGGAACTTTTTCCGCGCACGGATTGCGCATCATAGCCGAGGCCGCCGCTGAGCGTCATGGGCGATGCGCCGCGCAATGAGGGCGGGGCGATCTCGCCGACTTCAAGGCCCAGACCGCCGGTCATTGTATTATCGGACGCGGCGGGAAGCGAGGGTGCTGCGCCCGGCGCAAGCGCCGCGCCGCTCGGACGCGCGCCGCCAGTCGCGGTAATGGAGGCGACGCCGCTGGGCGCGGGCATGGCTGCGCCGCCGGTGCGGGTGACGTCGTTCGTAATACCGCCTTTAGGCGGAAGAACGTCCGCGCTCGGAGGCGCCGCTTCAGGTAATGGCGGGACGACAGGCGACTCGGGAATGTCGGCTTCAGCGCCGTGCGGTGTTCCGCCTAAAGGCGGGACTACGAACGCGGGCGCGTCTTCGAAACGTTTGCGCGATCGGGCTGCGCGTTTTGGATCTCTCTCAGGCGGTAGCGCCACGGTTCGAGCCTCGTGCAAAGCATTGCCTGCAATGCGCCTGTGTATTTAAAACGACGCTGCGCGCATTAAAAGCGATTTCCGTCTCTTTGTGATGCAAATTCTACTTTGTTATCGGTTTTTTTATCTAAAAACGCGCATTTTTTCTGATAACCTCGCCGATGCATACCACATTCCATTGCGGCGAAGGAAGCTATGGCGGAAGCGGCCGGAAATCTTGAAGCGCTGATCGGGGAACATTACCGGGAGGTGCATGGATTGCTCTGGGCGCTCACCCGCAACCAGGCCACGGCGGACGAACTGGCGCAGGAAGTGTTCATCGTGGCGCTCAAAAAGGGCATGGCGCCGGGCGACGGAATGCGCTTGTGGTTAAGAGAGACGGCGCGGCGCTTGGCGATGAACGAACTGCGCCGCAAACGACCGAAGGCGCTGGACACTGAAGATTTGGCGGTGCTGCCGGGCATGGCCGTGTCGGATGAAGCGGGGAAGACGGAGAGTTTTGACGACGAGTTGTCCGCGCTGCGGGCCTGTTTGTCGGAATTGCCGGAGCCGGATCGGAAGCTGTTGTCGGAGCGGTACAACGGCGGTGCGTCGATCGCCGAGTTGGCTCAGAAGACGGGCATGTCGGTCGAGTATGTGAAACTGAAGTTGTTCCGCTTGCGCAAAACGTTGGGGGAACGGATCAGACGGAAAGTGCTGAGTCCTGAGTCCTGAGAAACGGCGAGCGCGCCTCGCGCGAATGGTTTACTCAGCACTCAGGACTCAGGACTGTTTTCGAGGATAGTATGCAGAACGAGGAACTGGACAATCTTATCAGCGCATTCCTCAACGGGGAGATTGACGCCGCGGGGCGCGAGAAGCTGTCGCGCATGTTGGAGTCGGACCCCGCCGCGATGGAGGCGCTCGATCAGGCGCTACGGATGGAAGCGCTACTGCGCGCAGCGCACACGGATGCCAGCGCTGAGCAGGCAGCGGCGGAGAAGATTGCGCGCAGATTGAAGGATACGAGCCGCGACCGCGAGGGAGCGGGCCAGGATATCGCGAGTCAGCCCGCTCCCTTGCGGTCGCGGCTCGCCGGGCGCGTGATTCGCAACGGTTCGTTCAGAAATCGAAATCCATTCGATCAACGCAAAGTGTCGCAGGCTCCTGCGTGGATTACGGTCGCGGCGCTGATCGCGGTGATGTTTGGATTGGCGTTTTATTACAAATATTCAGGGCCGGCCAAGCCCGAAGTTGCAATCAACGACAAGCCCGGTGAAACGAGTCGTTCCTTCACTGTGGCCAACGGCGGGCGCGTCCTTGTGGACGGGAAGGAGAAGACTCAAGTCGCCGAAAACGATTGGGTCACCGTTCATTCGGACGCGCCCGCCGTGCTCAAGGCCGGCGATGGCACGTCGGTCACACTGCAACCGGGCAGCAGCGCGCTGCTGCGCAAACGCGGCGCAACACTCCTTAATGGTAGCGCGCGCTTCACGGTGCCGAGCGGCAAAGATTTGTACATACTCGATACGACCAACGCGGCGCTGAAGCTTTATTCGGAAGGCGGCGATTTTCAGGTTGGCTTGCAGCCCACGGGCTCCGGCTCGCTGGCGTTGACGGTGTCCGTGATTTCGGGCAGCGCGCGTGTGGACGAGGCAGGCACATCGACGCAATTAAAGGCCGGCCAGTCTCAGGGTTTTGGTTACGAAAGCGTTACGCCGTCTGACAAGATTGCCAATGACAACACCGGCAACAAAACCGAGACGCCGCGGCAGAAACCGCCCCCGCATCCGTTCGAGCCGGAGTTTGCGTCAATCTTGTTGACGAAAAAATACATCGACGGCTTGAAGCTCACCGAAGACCAGCAGGCTCAGTTGCGCGCGATGCAGGAAAAAGTCGCGAAGCATCAGGTTTTATTTTATAAAGACCCCGAAGCGATCGCGTTAATGGAGCAGCAGCGCAACTACGAGCCGGGCACGCCGGAGTTCCACGATATTCAGCGCAAGATTCACGACCGGCAATTGGAGATGACGCGCAACGACAAAGCCGGCGACCCGCGCGACGTGCTGCTCGGCGATCAGCACCGCAAACTGGAAGAGTTATTGCAAGGGGAGCGCGGCACGCGCGCGCCGAGCGACGGCGGACGCGACGGACCAGAACCACCGCCAAAGCGCCCGCCGCCTCCGCCGCTCAACGACGGTCCACCTGATCAGCGCCCTCCGCGCCCGCCGCTGGGCGGAGAACCGCCGCTATTTCCGCCGCCGTTTCCGCCCGGAGACAAACCACGCCCGAAACCGGAATGACACTTTTTATTCAACAGGAGTTGTGAAATGAAAATCCGTCTGGCAATAGCCTCGGTCAGCCTTGCATTTGTTTTCACCGCGGTGGGATTCAATTCCGCGCAGTGCGCCGACGATGGAAACAAGCCGCCGCCGAAACCGGGCGACGCGCAGAGACCGCCGCCACCTCCGCCGAATGATGACGGCGATCCACCAGCACCACCGCCGCCACCGCCACCGCCACCTCCGCCTCCGCCTCCGGGATTTGACGGGCCGCCACCACCGCCGCCGCCACCGGGATTTGAAGGACCGCCGCCACCTCCGCCGCCTGCTGACGACGGGAACCCTCCTCCGCCCCCGCCGCCACCGCCGCCCCCGCCGGGTGTCGATGGTCCTCCTCCGCCACCGCCGCCGCCCGATGGCAATCCGCCACCGCCTCCGCCGCCGAATTTGGATCAGAAGCGCTGCAAAACGCCGGCGAAATAGGCCTGATAGGCCAAACGATATTCGTGGGATTTGTTCCAAAAGCCTAATCGCGAGCGCGGCCACCCCTCACCCCCGGCCCCCTCTCCCCCAAGGGGAGAGGGGAGAATGGCGGCGCTTCGCTTCGCGAAGTTTTGAAGCAGTTTCTAAAGTCCAAGGCAAGCCTTGGACTTTGGACTTTGAACATTGGACCTTGGACCTTCTTCGTCCGCCGCACTAATGCACGTGACTTCCCTGTCATTGCGCTGTAAAAATGCGGACCATGCCGAAGCGATTGGCTTTCGTCTGTGCGCTCGTGGCCTTGTGTGTGACCATTCGGGCGCGCGCGCTGGATGAATTGGTGCTGCTGAAGGATTTGCCGCCGCTGGACAAGCGCGGCAGTTGGCGCGACACTCTTGAAGACCTGCAAACGCAAGGCATCCCGCAAAACTGGACGCTGCTTGGTCCGATCTCCAACGAGAACACAAAGTCGTTCGACAAGCAGCTCGATCCGGAACTCAGCGACGATTGGAGCAAGCCGATGACCGACAACCTCGGCCGGCTGCTGCGCGTGAGTTTGTGGTCGAAGCCGAAGGATGAAGATGGGTGCTACGTCGATTTGTACGACGTGTTCAGCAATCCGCCGGAAAGCCCTGTTGCGCTGGCGATGACGGTGATCGATTCGCCGGTCGATGGCCCCGCGCTGCTGTGGTTTGAGAACGTGGGGCGCGCGATCGTTTATTTCAACAACAAACAGATCTTGAACGTCGTCGGCAAAAAGGCGCGCGTGGAGGGTTCGTTTTCAGCGCTGTATCCGCTGCCGATTGAATTGAAACGCGGGCGGAATGTGCTGAAAGTTAAATTGCTGAAAGAGCGCCGCATGGCCTTGAAGGGCTGGGGATTCTTTGCGCGTGTCGAGCGCAACGACCTCGATTGGCGCAAACAACTGCTTGGAAAATTGAAGGAACTTTATCCGGATGAAGACAACGCGCAGCCGGGCGGTGGGGAACGGCTGATTCTGGCGCGCGCGTATGAGAAGAGCAACGCGCCGGAGCAAGCGGCGGCGTTGTATCAGGAAGTGCGCGACCACTACGCGTCGTTTGAAGAACTCTCCGACGAGGCCGGCGCGGCGCTCAAACGATTGAAGGACGGCGCGCCGAAAGACGAACCGCTGCTGGCGGCGCAGGCGTGGCACGTCGCGGAGGAGCGCTTTCGGATTCTTGTGACATCCGCGCAGACCATCGCCGCGGATCGCTTGATGCGCGATTTTGTGGTGCGGTTTCCGTTCAGCGAAGAAGCGGGATTGGCGCTGTGCAATCGCGGCGGTTTGCGTCTGGATTACGCGTGCGACGAATCGGCGCGGCCATTTTTTGAATTGGCGCTGCGCGAATTTTCGCGCAACGAAACTGTGCGCGCGCGCGGCGTGCAAGGGATGGAATTTGCACGGCTGTATCTGCCTGAACGCGCGAAATTGGAGGCGAACCGCGAAGCGGAGATGGCGTTGTCTGCGATTCAGCGCCAGCTTCGCAACGGAAACGAGCGCGACAATGCGGCGGGCTTGAAGGCGCTGGGCGAGTTATTGGTGGCCAAGCCGGGCGCGTGGGTGAGCGCGGGCGGGCCGGAGTCGTATCCGCGTTGGGCGAGTTTGACGGAGCTGGCGCGCGAATTCATGGCGACGCTCACGCCTGACGAACGCAAGCTGTTTCGCGAGCCGCTGGCGCGGCAGGCCGAGCTGCTCTATCGCCAAGCCGCGGAGATGAGCGACGCGGTGCAACTGGAGGAAATCGCGCTCAATTTTCCGGGCGCGGAAGCGTCCGCGAAAGCGCTCAATCACGCGGGGAATTTGTATCTCGACCACGGGCTGTACACGCGCGCGGCGCAGGCGTTTCGCACGCTGCTGCGCGATTTTCGCGGCAGCGGATTGATCGACGAAGCGCTGGCGGCTGCGAAGGAAATTCGCGCGCTGGAGGGGATGGGGCAGCTTCAAGCGGCGCGCGACGCGGCTCAGAAGATGGCGCAGGATTATGCGGCGGGGAAAGTTGTCTTTGGCGGGCAGCCCGTAAGCGTAGCGGCGTTTGTTGAGGCGACGCAGAAACGATTGGACGCAGAACGAGCAAATGAATCGGCGCAAAACCGTGCGGAATACGACACCTTTGGTGCCAACATCCGGCGGCTGGGGCCGGAGGCGCTCGCAGGGGCCAACGGTCCGATTCCGGAGGCGTTGGAGTGGATGCATCCGATCAAGATGTCGGAGGCTGACGCGCGCGCAGTGGGCTCGTGGTATGAGGAAAAATTGTATCGGCATTACGAACCGTTTCCGGTGGCGGCGAATGGGCGCGTATTCGTCGCATCGCGCGAGGACGTGCGCGCGATCGATCTGGCAACGGGAAAACAAATTTGGGAAAAGAACTGGGGCAATGCGGGCGGATATTGGAACATCGACCGCTTCTGCGGCTTTCCACAATCCATGCCCGCGTACAAAGACGGCAAGGTTTTCGTGCGCGTGACCAGCGGCGGCTACAGCATTTTGCGCTGTTATAACGCCGAGAACGGCGACGAGAAATGGGACACCGATAAGAATTCCGCGCTGCGCGGCTTGATGTGGAGCAGCGAACCGCTCGCGGCAAACAATCTCGTTTACGCCAGTTTCTTCGATCCGGTCGATCACGACATGGTCCGCAGCGGCATGGCGGCGCTGGACGCGCGCACCGGCGCGCTGGTGTGGAAGAAATACTTTGGCGTGGGGAATTCAGGCATCCGTGTCAACGAACGCGGGAACGGTTATCGCGACCGCCACGGCGGCGGCACACAGAATTATTACCGCGTGACGATGCAGTTGGGTCCGCCGTCTGCGTACGAAGGAGTCGTCTACGCTTCGACGGGGTTGGGAAGCCTTGCGGCGCTCAACGCTTACAGCGGCGAGATTTTGTGGGTGACGGAATATCCGCGTCTGCGCGCGGGAACGATCGCAGCCGGCAATGCGGAATTGGACGGCGGATTTTCGTCACGCTTTTACAAAGTGATCGCGCGCGGTCCGTCATCGCCGGTCGTGGGCGACCAGGTCGTGGCGCTGGCTCCGCGCGACGCGGCGGGGATCATCGGCTTCGACCGGCGCAGCGGCGAGATGCGCTGGTCGCACGAGTTGCTCGACGCGCGTTTCATCGCCGGCGTGTGCAATGGAAAACTGCTTGCCGCTGACGACACGGTCACCGCGCTAGATTTGAACACGGGCAAAATCGAGTGGGAGTATGGGTCGAACGAAAAGCACTTGTTTGGCCAGCCGGGCTATTCGGGCGGGATGTTGTACTTGCCCTATGAAGACGGTTTGAAATACGTAAACGCGCGCACGGGAACGCTGGCGAGCCAATGGTCGTGGGACCAAAAATGCGAAGGGCCGCTGGGGAACCTTGTGGTGGTGGGGACGCGGATTCTGGGGGTGAATTATTCGGTGATAGGATGCATTCGAGGGAAGTGATTGCGCGTCGGCGGTTCGAAAGGAGCAAAGGTGGCTCTACCAGTTTTGGCGACAAAGCTCAAGCTCGCTGCGAACCAAGCGTTTCAAGACAATCGAAAACTGACCGACATGTCGGCCGAAGACCGAGAGAAGGCCGCCTGTTTTTATGAAAGCGTGGCGGCGACAGCCAGAGGGTCGCAGGCGAATCTTGCACGGCTCTACAATCTGGAACGGGCGCGATTCTTGCGCGGGGAGATACCGAGAATTGCGCCCGACGCCGTGGAATTTGGTGTCGAGATCGGTTACACTCCTTAGCGAGAATCAAAGGGCTTCCAGATCATGTTCAAGTTCAAAGAAGGCGCTCGCGTTCGGGTTAGGCATTCCCTTGCGGAACTGGGCCTCGACACGAACATGACCGGAATCGTTTGGGCACTTTATGAAACTGAACCAAACTCTTATGAAGTTAAGTTTACGAATCGCGAAGGTGGATCATTCGATATTTTGCTTAGTGAGCCGGAATTAGCTGCCGCCTTCGGAGCCGCACGGAAGACGCGTTCTCCTATGAGAAATGTTGCGAAATCGACGCATGGCGTTCACTCGTCGATCGGAACAAAGCGGAGCAGCACAGGGCGGCGCGGTTGATTTCGAGAAGTCATCCACCGTTCGCGGAGCGCCCATTTCCTTCCGCTAGCGCCACGCTGTTTCGTCCCTTCTGCTTCACCTGAAAAAGCGCCCCATCTGCCGCAGCGATGAGTTTCGTGGGGTTCGCCCCCATGTCGCCGGGTATGGCGACGGCGACGCCGACACTGACTGTCACGGATGTGTTCTCCTGCGTGCCGGGGCGTTCGACCTGCATCTCTTCGATTTTCCGGCGAATCGCTTCGGCGCGTTCGCTGGCTCCGCCCACATTGGTCGACGGCAGGATCACGGCGAATTCTTCGCCGCCGTATCGCGCGACCAGATCGGCGGGGCGGCGCAAACTGGATTGGATCGCCTGCGCCACGCGAACCAGACACACGTCGCCGGCCTGGTGCCCGTTCTTGTCGTTGTATTGCTTGAAGTGGTCCACATCGATCATCAGCAATGAAAGCGGCGATTTGTCGCGCATGGCGCGCAGAAATTCCTGGCGCAGGCTTTCGTCGAAATGGCGGCGGTTGGCGACGCCGGTGAGCGCGTCGTGGCGCGCGATGCGGTGCAGCTCGACATTCATGCGATGCAGTTCGATGCCGTGCTCGATGACCTGCCGCTTCACGCGCAGCAAGCGCACGCCCATCGTCGCAGTCATCCAGATCACGATCAGCGAGACGCCGCGGTTGGCGAGGATGATCCAGATCGATTCCGTGCCCGTGCGATGCAGAAAATTTACGGGGAGGAGTTGGGGCAGAAGTCCGCCCAAAATCGTGAGCAGCGTCAGCACGCCTGCAACACGCCACGTGATCGTGGCGCTGTCGGCAAGCAGGCTGAAGGCCACGACCGTGACGTACAACGCGCCGCCGGCGATGCCCATCGGCGCGGCGACATCCAGCGCCAGAATTAACAGCGCCAGCACGCCGCAGATGGCCACGATGTCGTAGCGCGCCCTGGGCGCGTTGAGCGCGGGAGGCAGTTTGGGGTCGCTTTGCATTGAGGCGAGACTATAGTCGGTTTCGGGGCGGGGCGCAATACTGGAGACAGGAGACAGGGGTCAGGAGCCAGGGGTCAGGGGTCAGGGTCAGGCGTCAGGCGTCAGGTCGAATTATTCCACGCATTGAAACATCTCCCCTTCTATGCTCCGCGTTCCAGACGAGCCGAAGCGTAAATCCAAGAGGGGTTCCGCCTGCGACGCGTCTGCTTTGATGCGAATGCGATGCGCGCCGGCTTTCAAAGCCAGCGGCACGAATTGCCACGCTTTTGTGGCGGTGAGCGGCTGCGGCAGACCGTCCACTTCGAGCGACACCGTCATCGGCGTTTGGAGTTGAAATTGGTAGAGGTCGTCGGCGGGAGCGGTCAGCCATGCTTCGACGGAGCAAGTGTGGCCTTTGGCCAGGCCCGCATTTTTCAGCCAGTGAGCGTCGTGTGTGGGTTCGATTGTCTTGGCGGTGCCATCGTCAAGCGTCAGGCGCAGGCCCTTCTTATTAGTCGCGGCGGGGTCTTTGGGTTGCGCGTCCAACCAATGCGGTTTGACTTCAAATGTCGCAAAGAGCGCCAACGCGGGCTTCGATTCACCGGGAAGGAACGCGCGCGCGTAGACGCGCGAATGGCCCAATCCGAGCGACGCTGCCGGCACGTTGAAACGACCGTTCGCGCCGTTAATTTTCGCCAGAGACCGTTCGCCCTCGCCGCGAATTTCAATTAGTGCCGCGCCTTTTGCATCCGCAGTCAGGTCGATCTGTTCGCTTGCGTCATAGCTGCCTTTCTTTTGTTTTGCCAAATAGAGCGAACCATCCCGATTTCCAAATAGAACGTTTGCTCGCAGCGCATGCTGCGTTTCGATCGGACCTGATTCAATCGCGGCGACCGTCAACTGGTGGTGTCCGTCCGAAAATTCTTTGGTGTTCAATTGAAACGATTCGCCTGGCGCCACGGAACTGTGTCGAATGCCATCCACAAATAATTCGAATCGCGCGATGGCGGGCGTGGGTTGCGCTGCGCTTGGCTTCAGTGCAAGGACGCCTTTAGATTTTGTAAACGGGTTTTGCAAATCGATGCCTTGCAGCGTCACGTCAATTTGCTTGCGCCACGGCGCACACAACGGATCGCCGACGATGATGAGTTGATACGGGCCGGACACGGATTGATAAAACGCTTCCGCCAGCGTGCAGCCGCGCGCGTAGTGGACATGGATGAAGGGCGAGGGAAATTTGGCTTGAATCGCGTATGGTTCCTGTACAGCACCACTGGTGCCCGCCGCGCCAAAGCGCAGGAACTGTGTGCACGGCGTCTGGCCGCGGTGCTGCGCGAGTTCGCCGCCGCAACTGGTGAGGTGTTCGCAGATCGCGCCGGGCGCAATTACGCTGCCTGACGAGTTCCAATCGAAATCGGCGCTGCCGGCCATCAGGCCCATGACGCTGCCCATGTTTTTGGGCAGCACGCCTTCGAGGATGTCAGCGTGCACGCCCAGCGCGGCAAGCTGGTGCACGGCGGAGGCGAAACCCCAGCGGCGCGTCTTTGAACGGATGTCGCCGTTGAGCATGAAAAAGACGTCGCCATCGGGATGCGTGCCGTCGGCCTTCGCGGATTCGCGGAGATATTTAAGCGTTTCGTTGACCGACGTGCCGCGCCCGCTGGTTTCGGCAAGCAGCGTTGAAAGCATGTAATGCTCGCCCTTGCCATCGGCTGCGATCTCGCCTTTTTCGTTCCAGGCATAGGAGGCGCGGAAGCCGTGTGTGGGTTGCGTTTCGAGCGTTTGCGCTTCGAGCGTTTTGAGCAGGTCTTTGAAATCGGCGCGCTCACGCAGGCCGGCCAGATCGTTGTCTTCGCGTGTGTGATACACGTCGTACCAGCCGGCGTCCACTGCGGCGCGCAAGGCGCTCATTGCTTCGTCGAATTTTTTAAGCTGCGCCAAACAGCATGCGAGATTGTATTGGAGTTCGTGGTTCTTCGGATGCGCTTTGCTGAGTTCGTCGAAGATCGGCAGCGCTTGATCGAATTTCTTTTCTTTGCCTTCGATCAGCGCGACGGCTTCGACATAGCGTGTGCGCTCGGCGGCGGAGAGCGTTTGATCCTGCGGGACTTTGACCCAGCGCATGTAGCGGTTGGCGTTCAGGCGCAGGTAGGCGGTGTCTTTGGCGAGCACGCGTTCATAAAGGAAGGTGAGGCCGGTAATGGAGGCGGTGCGCGTGAAGATGTTCGGCAGTTTCTCAGGGGATTTGTCGGGCGAAGTGTCGATGGCGTAGGGGATGTCCGCAGAGTAGGCGATGCAGTCGATCTGGGGCGTCAGGCCGCGTTCCTCGATCGTTTTCAAAACGGGCTTCAGGATTTGTTCGTGAAAGAAATTGATGTCAACGGTTTCGAAGTTGGGGAGATGATCGAGATAGATGACGTTGCAGCCCGGGATTCCGCGCAGGTGGACGTATTCGTTGGCAATTGCGAGTGAGGCCCAGCTTTCGGGATTGACGACGACGGCGACGTTTTGGGGGCCGAGGTCGGCGCGGCACGACAATGCAAAATGAAAAATGAAAAATGTAAAAATGAACGACATGCGCGGAGGTGTCCTCGCGACATGATCACGTCTGTCATTCTTCATTTTGCATTTTGCATTTTTCATTTTGCATTGCCCAGCGCTTTCTCAATCACCTCCGCGTAGCTCATCAGCACCACGTAATTGCGCAGCGTGTAGCCGCTGGTTTTCAGGCCTTCTTCCGAATAGTTGCCTTGGAATTCCTTCGCCGTCGATGGGTGCACGCCGTCGGCGGAAATCAATGTCAATACGTCGTAGCCTTTGCGGTCTTTGAATTTTTCCTGCGTGCCGTCCCAATCGTCCGGGCGGCGTTTGAGGCATTCGCCGAAGTAATCGCAGAACGGCAGATTGAGTTCCTTGGCGATTTTGCGCGCGATGTCGGCGAATTCTTTCGATTGGTCCAACATGCCGCTGCGCGGCGGGATGGTGCTCAGGATCACGATGGTGCCGTTGTCGAGGCACTTCTGGATAACGGCGCGCGTTTTCTGTTCGTACTCGTCGGCTTTGAGCTGGCGCAGGTCGTTGGTGCCGAACATGATCAGCGCGACTTCGGGGTTGAGCTTTTTGAGCCATTTGTCGATGTTGTCGTTTGCCCAGCGGATGGTCATGCCGCCTTCGCTGCCGTAATTGGGGCCTTTCCATTTCTGCCAGCAATCGGGCTTCATGTAATCCTTGACGCGCTTGAACGCGGCGTCCATTTCAGGCGTTGCGTTTTTGCGGTCGTATTGGAGCGGCGACCAGAAGGCCATGGTGACGGTGATGGAGTCGCCGAATTGGGCGAAGGTGCCGTGCGTGCCGGTGAATTTTTCGTGGACGTTTTTCATGGGTTCGACCCAGGCGGGCGCGGCGGCGGCGATGGCGGAGGCGAGTAAGAACAGCAGCAGAGTGGCAAGCGGTTTCATTTGGCAGTCCTTGAGTTGCGCCACGTGTGCGTACACCGAATGCAGATCGACGAGAGGTGTTATAGGCCTCATAAGCCCAATAGCTAATAAGGCCAATTCAATCGCGCATGGAACTTGACATCCGCCGCCCATCGCGTACATTCCGCCCGATGAAGAAATTCCTCTCCATCTCCCTGCTGGCCCTCCTCGGCGTCGCCTACTTCGCCGCGTACCCCGCCCTCGCCTGCCCGGGGTGAAGTGCCGCCATGGGGTCCCAGGCTGGGTCCTCTCAAGAAGTCATCTGGGGCCGCGCGTTCAGCATCAGCATCTACTTCATGCTCTTCATGGTGCTGGGCTTGGTCATCTATTTCTTTTATCGCGTCCACAGAGTGATCAAAGCGGAAGAGCAACGCCACTCTGATCAGCGATGAGTGCTGAGCGATGAGTGAAAAAGGCGCGAAGCGCCCGCCGCCGTTCCTCATCGCTATTCGCATTGCACTCAGCACTTTTCCCCCGCACACGTGCGCCATTTTCTCCGCTAATCCGCCAGCCCGCATATATTCCGCGTTATCGGACTCCTCTCCGAATCGTCAACTTTATCAGCAGTGGGTTATCAAGCCCGCTTGCAACTAAGAGGAGACGTCCATGCGCCAACTGTCCGTGCTCGTCCTTGCCCTCATCACGCTCGTTGCTCCGTTCGTCCGCGCCGACAAAGCGCAATCAGAAAACAAAGCGTCCGACACAACCTCTCGCCCCGCCGACGGCGGCGAAAAATACGCGCTGCTCGTCGGCGTCGGGTCGTACCGCAACGACTCGGACCTGACCGGCCTCAAGTATTCCGAATCCGACATGACCAACCTCGCGCGTTCGCTCGCCGAAATCGGTTTCAAGCCCGAGAACATTCGCCTGATGGTCCAAACCGACATCACCGATCCGCGCTTCAAATCCACGAAAGGCAACAACGACCAGTACAAACCGCGCAAGGAGAACATCGAAACCGAACTGCAATTGCTCCTCGACAACAAGCGCCGCGAAGACCTGATCATCGTCGCCTTCGCCGGCCACGGCGTTCAATACCGCGGCGAGGATGAAACCGTTTATTTCTGTCCCAGCGACGCGCGCATTTCGAAGAAAGATTCGCTGCTCCCACTCAGCAACGTCTTCGACAAACTCAAAAACTGCGCCGCCGCCAAAAAGCTGCTCATCGCCGATTGCTGCCGCAGCGATCCCGTCGAAACCGGCCGCCGAGCCGCGTATTCCAGCGTCGTCGGCAGCGTCACGCGTTTGCAAAAATACAAGCTCCCCGAATCGATGGCCGCGTTCTACAGTTGCCGCGGCGGCGAATCCGCCTTCGAAGACGACGACCTCAAATCCGGCGTCTTCACCCACTTCCTCGCCAAAGGCCTGCGCGGCGATGCGGCGCAGAACGGCTCGATCGAAATCACCGCGCTCGCCGCATACGTGCGCTACAACGTCTACGAATACGTGCGCAAAAAACACAGCGTCGCGCAAACGCCGGTCTGCCAACTCAACAGCGACGAAATGATGGTCCTGGGCCAAGTCAACGCCAACAAGCTCACGTCGCTGACCAGCCTGACCAAATCGAAGACCGGCGTGCCCAACCAAATCCGCCGCTACATCGAGCCGCCCAGCGCGCCTGCCGTCACCGAAACGCTCGGCTACGCCAGCGGCTTCGGCGGCAAAGTCATCTGCTTCGACACGAAAAACGGCCGAGTGCTGAGCGAATCCGAAAGCGGCAAATCGCCGGCCTACATGGCCTGGCATCCCTCGCTCAAATACATGTACGCGATCAACGAAGTCGCCGACGGCAAAATCACTGCCTCGTCGATCGATCCCAAAGACGGCAAGCTCACCCGCCTCAACGAAGTTTCCTCCGGCGGAAAATCGCCCAGCCACATTTCCGTGCACCCCAAAGGCCGCTGGGTCTTCGCCGCGCATTACGGCGACGGCGCCGTCAGCGTCTTCCCGATTCTCGCCGACGGCTCGCTCGGCGAGGCCGTGCAGACGCTCGCCACCGGCACGCAGGCGCACCAGATTATTTGCGACCCCAGCGGCAAATTCGTCTTCGTTCCCTGCATCCGCAGCGATTACGTCGCGCAATACCGCTTCGACGAATCCACCGGCCGCCTCACGCCCAACGACCCGCCCGCGCTGTTTCTCGCGAAGGGCACCGGCCCGCGCCACCTCGCGTTTCATCCAAACGGCCGCTTCGTTTATTTGATGAACGAACTCAACAACACCGTCACGACCCTCACTTTCGATCTCGTAAAAGGCACGCTCACGCCGATCCAAACTCTCTCCGCCGTCCAGCCGAGCGCCGGCGAGAAAATCCACACCTGGTCCGCGCACATCGCCGTTTCGAACGATGCCCGCTTCGTCTACGCCTCAATCCGCGGCCTGGACAACATCGCAATTTTCGCCGTCGAATCGAGAAGCGGCCGGCTGACGCTGCAAGCGAACGACAACGGCCAGAACTCGCTGAAACTCCCGCGCGACTTCGCGCTCGCGCCCTCCGGCAAACTCTACGTCGCCAACGAAGGCAGCAACACGCTCGAGATGTTCGACCGCGCCGGCGACACGGGCCGCCTGCAATTGCAATTCAAATTGACGATCGAACAGATGAAGCCGACGTTTATCGCGCTGATGCCGAAGCCGTAGAATTTAGAATGTTGAATGTGGAATAATGAATGCGGCATTCCACATTATTCAATATTCCATATTCAACATTCTGATTTTTCATTCCACATTCAATATTCAACATTCCACATTCCGATTTTAGAACTGCTCATCCGTCACTTTTGGCGGCGGCACCGCGACGGCTGGATTCGTCTTGGCGGATTTCAGCGACATCACCGGCGCCAGCTTGCACACTTTTTCGCCTGCGTTCGAACAGCCTGAGCAAATCGCGCAATCCTTCTCTTGATACTGGTCGTGGAATTTGTCCTTCATCGCCATGCCCTGCTTGTGAAGCGCGCCAAGCCGCCCGTTCCATTCAGCGCTTTCCTCCGGCGTCAAGCGCATCGACTCCAGGCGCTTCTGCACCCAGCCTTGGATCAGCGCTCCGATCGTCCAGCGGCGCGTGGAAACTTCCTTGCTCTTCAATTTTTCGCTGATGGCGGGGTCGAGGCCTTTGCCAAAGGTGCTGATCGGCGCCTTGCGATTTTGAAATTCCGGCCGCGCGCGATAAGCGGCGAACGCGGCGTACGCCGGTTCGCACAGCGGGCACGCATAGACGAAATGCTCGCGCGGTAAAATACGGTCCACGTCCTCGTTCGAAACGCCGTCGGCGTAAAGTCCCTCGAGCACCGCGTGAAACACCATCTGGCTACCCGGATCCGAAACCCAATCGCCCGCGCGCACGCCGCTCATGGCAAGACACACCGCCAACATTCCCGCAAAAATTCGCATCGTCTTCATGGCCATCATCCTCCGGTTAATCGCCCAAGATTCATTCGCCACTGAGTCCTTATACAATCCAGCGGTTGTTAGAAAAAGGTGGTTATTGTTCAGACAATCACCTTTTTTGTTGTATTATTAAGGAGGGGCGGCACTCTTGCCGCCCTGAGCGTTCGGCGGCAGGAGTGCCGCCCCTCCAAAATGGACTCTCTTATGAACGCCTCCGACTTTTCCACCGATCAAATCGCAGCGTTCGTCGAACTTGCGCGCCGCGGCAGCCTGCGCGGCGCGGCCGTTGCACTGCACATCACCGAACAGGGCGCGCGCAACCGGCTGCTTGCGCTGGAAGAAAAACTGGGCGTGCAGCTTTATCGAAAGAAGCAGGGCGTGCGCAAGACTCAGCTTACCGAGCAGGGCCGCCGATTTCTGCCGCACGCGCGCAGCTTTCTGGAGCGCGCGCGGGAACTTGCGGAGCTTTTCGCGAGCGAACCGAGCGAACAGGAAATCCACGTCGTGGCGAGCCAGTACCTCATCCTGTACGTGCTCATCGACGCCGTGCGCCGTTTCCGCGCCGCATTCCCGCGCATTCACGTGCGGCTCAGCGCGCGCACCGAAGCGGAAATCGAAGAAGCGCTGCAGCTCGATCCCGATGTGACGCTCGGCGTGGCAGCGCCGTACGAACCGGCCGCCGAACTTGAATACCGCCATCTTTTTTCGATGCAATGGAGCCTGCTGGCCAAGCCGCGCCACGAATTGCTCAAGCACCGCCCGCTGCGCCTCGATCATCTCGCGAATCAGCCGCTGATCTGTTTCGAGCGCGGATCGACCGGCCGCCAGCACGTCATGGACGCCTTTCACGCGCGCGGAATTTCGCCGCTGATCCGCATGGAAACCACCAACACCGAAATCATCGTGCGCATGGTCGAAGCAGGCTTGGGCGTCGCCATCGTGCCGCTGCTGCCGTCGGGCGCCGTCACGCGCGGTCGGCGCGTGGGCGTTGCTGCGCTGGGCAATCAGGTCCGTCCGATTCATTCGGGAATCCTGATACGCAAAGGCGATTCGCTCTCGCCCGCTGCCCGCGAATTCGCGGCCTTCGTGCAGCGCGAGTTTAATGAGTCCTGAGTGCTGAGTCCTGAGTCCTGAGTCGTGCAGGCGAGACGGAACTCAGGGAATTGCCCGAAGCTTCAGCTCCGTTCCACGAGGCGGCGGTGTAAATCCAGTGTGGATTAATTGAAGCCGCGTGCCGCCATCAAGGATCGCTTTTTCCTATGAAATTCGCACTCGCCCTGCTGTGCTCCCTCGCAATCGTTTTGACCAATCTCCGCGCCGCGGAAGTCGGCATTGTCAGCCACATCAAAGTGCTCTCCGACAAAGTCGAAGACGTGTCCTCGATGGAAGCGTGGAAAAAATCGTTCATCAAAGACGGCATGACCGACGAGCAGAAAGCGCTGGCGGTGTGGACGACGGTGGTGAAGTTTCGTCACCAGGACATTCCGCCGATTGAATTTCTCACCGGCGACGGCGGCGACGTGCACGATCCGATCAAGACGTTCAACGTGTACGGCTACAACATGTGCTGCTGCGAATCGTCGAACATCTGCGCGCTGGCGCGTTACGCCGGCTTGAAAGCGCGCGGATGGGGCATCAACGCGCACAGCGTACCGGAGATCGAGTACGGCGGCGCATGGCATCTGTACGATGCATCGCTGATTTGCTTTTTCAAAAAGAGCGACGGCAGCGTGGCGGGCGTCGAAGATATTCTCGGCGATGTGTCAAAATGGTACGAGAAGAATCCGGACTACCGCAAGAACAACGATAAACTGCTGAAATTCATGCGCGACAACGGCTGGAAAAACGGCCCCTCGATTCTAGCAAACACGTCGGCGTATGATCAGAACGGCTGGCTGCCCGCGGCGACGCACGGCTGGTATTCGACGATGCAGGAATACGACGGCCGCGGCGGCGGGAAGGACAACAAGGCGTTTCTTTACGAGTATGGTTATTCGCAAGGCTACGAAGTCAACATTCAACTGCGGCCCGGCGAGCGGATCACGCGCAATTGGTCGAACAAAGGTTTGCAGATCAACATGGACGGTTCCGGCGCGCCGCCGGGATGTCTGACGGAGAAGGTTGGAAAGTATGCGGCGGCGATGGGCGATCGTGCGCCGGGACGGATAGGCTACGGAATTCACGATTATGCCGTTCCATTTGAAAATGGTAGCTATCGCTCAGGTGCATTACTCGTCGAGAATCTTGAAGACGGCGATGAGTCGGTGCATGTCAAGGATCCAACCAAACCTGGCGTGCTTATCGTGCGAATGGCAAGTCCATACGTCATTTTGAATGGCGTCGTTGCCGTAGGGTGCATCACTCCGGAACACGGGGAAATCGCGGTCGATGTTTCCGTCAACAACGGGCAGGATTGGAACGAAGTTAAGAAAGTCCACGAATGGGCGAACGGATTGAGTTTATCAAAATTAATTATCCGGCACTACAGCTATTGCGTCCGCTTTACATTGAAAGGAAAAGGGACGGGTTTGAAAAACGTGAATTTTGAAGATGAAGTTCAACTCTCACAACGCGCTCTTCCCGCATTCGATACGGGTGATAACAAAATCACTTTCAGCGCGGGACCTGATGAAGGCACAGTGACGATCGAAGCGAACAACGCCGCGGACAACAAAGGCAAACAGCTCACCTACGCCGATTTTCATCCGGTGCTCGATCACGTCAACAAAATGCTGGTGCTCGAAGCAGGCGCCGGCAGCATCACGTTCCCGATCAAAACGCCCGGCGATATGACGCGCTTGCGCTTCGGCAGTTTCTATCGCGCGCGCGATGCGAAAGACGGCTGGGATTATCAGGTGTCGTTCGACGGCGGCAAGACGTACAAAACGATCGATCACGCCGCTGGTCTGACCGGCAACGGCCAATGCAAATACGTGACATTCGCTGAGATTCCGCCGAATACGAAGGAAGCTTTTGTGCGCTTCGCCGGCCAGCAGCGCAACACGACGATGCTTTCAAATTTCAGAATCGATGCCGATTACAAAGAACCCGCGGGCGGTTTCCGGCCGGTGAAAATCAGCTATGCGTGGGAAGAAGAAGGCCAGCCCAAGCAGGACGTCCATATCGCCAAGAGCGCGGAGGACGCGTACGCGATTCACTGCGACAAAAAGCCGCTGATGAAATCGATTGTGTTGGAATTGGCGGAGTAGTACACTGCGGTAGCGTTGTTCGTCCCATTGCTCCCATAGGTCCTATGGGGCCTATTCGGCCTTTTTTCCCGTGCAAAAATCCCGAGGCTCTTAATGTCAAGTTCCTCCGTCCGCGTCCGCTTCGCGCCAAGCCCCACCGGCTACCTCCATGTCGGCGGCGTGCGCACCGCTCTTTTCAATTGGCTGTACGCGCGCAAAACCGGCGGGAAATTTATTCTGCGAATCGAAGACACGGACATTCAGCGCAACAAGGAAGAGGCCACGCAGATCATCATCGACGGGCTGAAATGGTGCGGGCTGAATTGGGACGAAGGGCCGGATATCGGCGGGCCGTTCGGGCCGTATTTTCAGAGCCAGCGCATGGAGCGGTACAGAGCTGTCGGCGAGGCGCTGGTCAAAGCGGAGCTGGCTTATTGGGCGAAGAAGGAAGGCGGCGGGCCGCTGCCCGATTGGAAGATCGAGAAGCTCAAAAAGCAGGGCAAGTGGGACGAGGAGAAAGCGCAGGCCGCGGCCGATCCGAATCCGGCGCTCTATTTGAAAGTGGATTTGAAAGGCCGCAGCGAAATTACGTTTGACGACGCGGTGAAAGGTCCGATTTCAAAACCGGCGCAGACGTATCTCGAAGAGGACGGCGTCACGCCGCGCGATTTTGTGATCCTGCGCAGCAACGGCATGCCCGTCTACAATTTTGCGTGCGTGATCGACGACGTGGACATGCACATCAGCCACGTGATTCGCGGCGACGATCACGTGGAGAACACGTTCAGGCAGATTTTTATCTACGAGGCGCTGGAAAAAGCCGCCCTCACCCTACCCTCTCCCGGAGGGAGAGGGGAAACAACGGCGCAGCGAATTCCAGTCTTCGCCCACTTGCCGATGATCTTCAATGAAGAAGGAAAAAAGATCAGCAAGCGGCGCGATCCGGTTGCAATCACGCTCTATCAAAACTGCGGCCTGCTGCCGGAAGCGATGATTAATTTCGAGGCGCTGCTGGGCTGGTCGCCGGGCGACGGGCGCGAAATCATGCCATTGGAAGACATCGTGCGCGAATTCGCGTTCGACCGCATTAAAAGCGCGGCCGCTCAATTTACGCTCAACCGCAAAACGCCGCCGCCGGTGCCGGCGGGCGGAGCGACGACCGATGCGGGCATCGAAGCGCAGATCGTCGAATGGCTTTCGGAATGTTTGAAAGGCTCGAAGCTCGAATGGATCAACGGCGAATACATGCGCAAGCTCACGCCGGACGAACTGATCAGCCGCGCGCGGCCATTCTTGAACAAGCAGGGCTACAAGCTCGATCATTATTCGCCGGCGTGGCTGCGCAGCGTGCTGGCGATCGAGCAGGAGCGTTCGAAGACGCTCAAGCAACTCGCTGAGAATGTCGCGCTGTTTTTCAAAGCGCCGGCGCAGCTTGATGCGAAAGCGGTCGATAAAGTCTTGAAGAAAAACGACGGGCTGGCGCTGCTGAAAGAGATGCGCGGCATCCTCGCGGGACTCGAAGAATGGTCCGGCCCGGTGCTCGATTCGGCGGTGAAACATTTCGCCGAATCGAAAGGCCGCAAGCTGGGCGAAGTCGCGCAGCCGCTGCGCGTGGCGCTGAGCGGCACGACGGTCAGCCCGCCGATTCACGAGACGTTGTTGTTGCTGGGGCAGGCGGAAAGTTTGAAGCGCATCGACCACGTGTTTTCGATGGTGACTTTATAATGCTGACTCGCTCCTTTATTCATCTCTCCGGCGTGACTCACGCGCGCGAACGCCACCTCTGGCACGACGGGCTGGTGTCGTGGGACGACATGTTGAGCCAGCGCGATTTGTTCGACGACGGGCCGGCGCCGGCGCTGGAACAGGAGCTTTCGCTCTCGCGGTTGAAACTCGCGGAGAGCGATTCGCGCTGGTTTGAGGAGCGGCTTGGGCCGTCGCACGCGTGGCGCATGGCCGCGGATTTCGACGACGGGCGCATCGCGTACCTGGACATCGAAACCGACGGCCAGCGCCCCGATGAGCCGCTCAACGACGGCGGCGGGCCGGATCGCACGACTGTGGTTGCCATCTGGGATGGCGCCGCCGCGCGGATTTTTTTGCGCAGCCACGATCTGGATGAAATTCCCGAGTACCTTTCGAAGTACAGCGTGCTGTGCACGTTCAATGGGAAATCGTTCGACATTCCCTATCTGGAAAAGCGGTTTGGGAAACGATTCTTCGAGGGCGCGCATTTGGATTTGCGGCCGATCACGCGCGCGGTGGGTCTGACCGGCGGCTTGAAAAAAATCGAAGCGCAAATCGGCATCGAACGACCCGCCGACATTAGGCGCTATTCGGGTTATGACGCCGTGAAATTGTGGGCCGCGTATCGCCGCGGGCGGCGCGACGCATTGGTGCCGCTGCTGCGCTACAATCTTTACGACGCGGTCAACTTGCAGACGGTGATGCGCGTCTCGTACAATTGGGCGGCGGTGTACGATGAACTGCCCTTCCGCCGCTTCGATGAACTGCAGACGGATTGCGTGCATGACGCGGTTGAAGAAGCGGTGAATAATCTGATGACAAGCGCTCAGATGGCTCGGCGTTAGGAAACCTTTTTTCCGCGATTTTGCTTGATTTCCAGCCAATAGACGTTACTGTTCTGCGTCCTTTTTGACCTGCACTGGCATTAAAGATGCTATAATCCGGACTGCGAATGGAAATCCTCAAAGGCATACCTGTCTCCCCCGGTGTCTTCATCGGCGAAGCGTTCCTGCTGGAAAGCGAAGAATTTCGCATACCCGACATTACCATTCCCGAAGAAAAAGTGCTGGTCGATGTGATGCGCTTCGAGCAGGCCGCCAACGCGGTCGCGGCCGAAATCGAAGCCATTCGCAAGCAGACGGAAGAGCAGATCGGGCCGAGCCTCGGAGCGATTTTGAGCGTGCAAACGCAGTTGCTGAAAGACGACGCGCTGCGCAATCAAATCATCGACAAGATTAAGAATGAACACTATTCCGCGGAACATGCGGTGGCA
>Ga0070731_10000432_pt1 | contig 57932 bp, 50 predicted proteins | sample Coa_R1_2_FD_66448 | JGI IMG/M metagenome (GOLD analysis project Ga0070731, IMG submission 66448) | Surface soil microbial communities from Centralia Pennsylvania, which are recovering from an underground coalmine fire - Coalmine... | ecosystem: Environmental > Terrestrial > Soil > Unclassified ... | reverse complement strand
CGGCTTTCGTCACGTGCTGAAAGATGACGGTTTCGCGGAAATCAGAGTGCCCGATCTGATTTCGGTGATGCAGCGCGCGCTCGATGCGCGGCTCGATCTCGACGATGTTCTTTACCAGTCCGCCGCGGGCCCGATCGCCGTCATCGACGTCATCTACGGATTTCGCAAGGAGATCGAGCAATCGGGGAAGGACTACTACGCGCACAAGACCGGCTTCAGCGCCGCGTCGCTGGAAGGTACGCTGCGGCGCGCGGGATTCGATCCCGTCTATGTCTTTCCGTCACCCGCAGCTTTCGAGGTGCGTGCGCTTGCCTTCAGGACGACCCCGACGTCTGCACAAAGGCAGTTGCTGCGACTTCCAGGCTAAAGCCGCAGCGGCGTGCGGAATGCACGCACGCAAGCCCTGTCGATGGACCCGATCGCCGCCGCGGACGAACTGCTCGATCTTGGCTTTGGACTCCAGGGACGCGGAGAACACGCGTTTGCCCTTGAAATCTACCGGGAAGCGGCCCGGATTGCGCCCACTTACGCGCGCGCCCACATGAACGTCGGAAACGCGCTGCAGCAACTGGGCCGCATCGACGATGCGCTGGCGGCTTTCCAGGAAGCGTTGCGCGTCGATCCTGCGTTTGCACCCGCGCGGTTCAATTCGGGGATGCTGCTCCTGGCGATCGGTCAAGAGCAGGAAGCCGAACGTGAGTTTCATGCGGCGATCCGGGACAAGCCTGATCTGGTCGAGGCGTACGTCGCGCTTGCCGATGTCGAGGAAACTCGGGGAAAGCTCGAGCTCGCGATCGCGAATCTTCGTCATGCGCTCGAACTGCGGCCGCGTTTTGCCGGTGCGGCCTACAACCTCGGAATGGCGCTTCAAAAAGCGAATCGCTTCGAGGAGGCTGAAACGGCACTGCTCGACGCGATGGAATTCGATCCCATCGCCGCTCGCGGCGCGCTGAACGACTATTGCTGGAACCTCAACTATCGCGCCGACCTCGACCCGCGCGTCGTCTTCGCGGAACACGTGCGCGCCGGAGAAGCGATCGCGAGGCGTGCCGGTGCCGCACGTCCATCGCGCGCGTCGCACGTCAGGCGTGATCGGATACGCGTCGGTTACGTCTCGGGGGATTTTCGGCTGCATCCCGTGGGCGTCACGATGAAGCGCATCGTCGCGGCACACGATCGCGATGCCTTCGCCATCCACTGTTATTCCAACAATCCGTTCGTCGATCACGTTACGAGGTCGATTCGACAGTCGGTCGATTCGTGGCGCGACATCGATGCATTGGACGACGCCGCGGTGTGCGAGTCGATTCGTGACGATGCGATCGACATCCTGGTCGACCTCGCCGGACATTCGAAAGGATCGCGCCTCGCGGTATTCGCGCGCAGGGCCGCGCCGGTCCAGCTAACCTGGCTCGGCTATCTGAACACGTCGGGCCTTCGGAACATGGACTACCGGCTTTGCGACCACCATACCGACCCGGCGGGCGAATCGGACTCGCTGCATACGGAGAAATTGATTCGCTTGCCGCACAGCCAGTGGTGCTACTTTCCGCTGGAAGAAGTGGATCTGCCTCCCTCGAAGCCATCGGCGGACTTTCACGCCGACGTGGTGTTCGGCTCGTTCAACCAGTTCCGGAAGATAGGCGACGAATGCCTGGCGCTATGGTGCCGGGTACTGTCGCGGGTACAGAAATCGCGTCTGATTGTGTTCGATGTGGACAATCAACGTTTGCGACGCCGGTTGCTTGATTCTCTCGCGGCTTGCGGCGTGGAAGCCGATCGGGTTTCGATGCATGGAAGGTCGAGCGTCGCCGATTATTTTCGAACCCTCGCAAGCGTCGACATTGCGCTCGACACCTTTCCCTACAATGGCGCCACCACGACGCTCGACGCGTTGTGGATGGGAACACCGGTCGTCGCGCTCAAGGGAGACCGAAGCATCGCAAGAGGCGCCTTTAGCATCCTGCAATCGATCGGCCTGACCGAGCTATGCGCAACCTCGGCGGACGAGTACGTAGAAATCAACGTTCGTCTTGCGCTCGATGGTCATCGGCGAGCATCGCTTGCGCGGTCGCTGAGACCGATGTTGGAGCGGTCGCCGCTGATGGACGCGCCCCGGTTCGTCGCGGCGCTCGAGGCCGCGTACCGCGAAATGTGGAAGCGGTGGTGCGCGGGCGAGTGATAGTTTCGAAAGCGCCTTGCTCGCGAATCGGGGCACGTCGATCGGCGTTCGAGCCCCCGTTGGCGCCCCGTACGATATCCGTTAGCTACGCTGGTTCATGCGGTCGCGCCAAGTTCGTGACATCGATCGCCACAAGCCGGTGAAAGGCGACCGGTAGTTGACGGTCGAGCCCGATCCGACGCCGAGGCCCGCATCCTCGACGACGTAGCGAAGCGCTTCGCGCGCGACGAGCTGGCCGACAGGGTCGGCCGCGACCAGGAACGACACTTGCCTTCCACCCGAAACGTGCATATGCTCGCATTTCCATGCATGTGCCCGTAACCCCTGACTCCGGGCGTCAAAAGCGCGCGAAGTCGCCGGCCCCCGCCTGCGCCTGCGGCCGTCTACGCCGCGCGACGCGCGCGCTCACGCAGCTCTATGACGACGCGATGGCTCCGGCGGGCCTGCGCGTTACGCAGTTTTCGCTCCTGCGCACGCTCGCGCGCGACGGACCGCTTCGCATCCGCGATCTCGCCGATCGCCAGCTCCTCGATCGCACGGCGCTGTCGCGTAACCTCGATCCGCTGGTCGCGCAACGGTTCATCGACGTGGCCACCGGCGACGACGCCCGCACGCGCGAGGCCGCGATCACCCGGAAGGGCGCGTCCGCGTTACGCGCGGCGGAGCCTCACTGGGAGCGCGCGCAACGCGAGGTCGCGGCGCACCTCGGAAGCCGCAAGCTCGACGCGCTGATCGACATTCTCGGCGAGCTGGAAACGCTGCACCCGGCGAAACGCAAGCGCACGGGAACCTCAACAAAAACGACACAAACGGCGACTCACTCGAACAACAGATGAACGCGACCACGGATCGCACCGCGCTCACCGCCTGGCGCACGCCCACCGTTGTTCTCGTCTGCGGCAGCGTGATCCTCACGCTCGCGATGGGGCTTCGCCACGGCTTCGGCCTGTTTTTGCAACCGATCACCGCCGACCTGCACTGGAACCGCGAAACGTTCGCGCTCGCGCTCGCCGTGCAGAACCTCGTCTGGGGCGCGACGCAGCCGTTCGCCGGCATGGTCGCCGACAAATACGGCACGGGGCGCGTCGTCGTCGTTGGCGCGCTCTTGTATGTGCTCGGCCTCTTCTGGATGTCGCATCCGACGACGCCGCTTACGTTCGCGCTCGCCGCGGGCGTGCTGATCGGCACCGGTCTTTCGGGCGTCACTTACAGTGTGATCGCAGGCGTCCTCGGACGCGCGTATCCGCCCGAGAAGCGCAGCATGGTCCTCGGCATCTCGGCGGCCGCCGCGTCGTTCGGACAGTTCGCGCTGCTGCCGCTCACGCAATGGCTGCTGTCGCACGTCGGCTGGTCTGGCGCACTTTTCACGCTCGGGTGCATCGGCATCGCGATGGCGCCGCTCGCTGCCGCGCTGATCGAACCGCGCATCACGCATGCGCACGCGTTCGCGCAATCGACCGGCGAGGCGATCGGCGAAGCTTTCCGCCACCGCGGCTACGTCCTGCTGACGCTCGGCTTCTTCGTCTGCGGCTTTCAGGTCGTGTTCATCGGCGTGCACCTGCCCGCGTATCTTGCCGATCACGGCTTGCCGGCGCGCGTCGCGGTCACCGCGCTCGCGCTCGTCGGGCTTTTCAACATCGTCGGCACTTATACGACCGGCTGGTTGGGCGCGCGAATGCCGAAGCGCTACATCCTGTCGTTCATCTACTTCGGCCGCGCGATCGTGATCGCGCTGTTCGTCTTCCTGCCGCTCTCGGCGACGTCGGTTTACCTGTTCGCGATCGCGCTGGGCTTATTGTGGTTGTCGACGGTGCCGCCGACCAACGGGATCGTCGCGCAACTATTCGGCGTGCGCTATCTCGCGATGCTGTCGGGATTCACTTTCTTCTCGCACCAGATCGGCAGCTTCCTCGGCGCATGGCTCGGCGGCGTGCTGTACGACGCGACCGGCAGCTACGATCTCGTCTGGTACCTGTCGATCGCGCTCGGCATCGTCGCGGGGCTCATCAATCTTCCGATCGACGAGCGCGAGGTCGCGCGACCCGGCGTCGCGGTGGCGAGCGATTGAACCGAAACCGGGGTCGGCGAAACGCCGCGTCCCCGATCAATCCGCTGCGCGGCGCGTGCCCGCGACCTGCTCGATCGCCGCGAGCAGGTTCTCGACATCGATCGGCTTCGTCAGGTGTCGATCGAACCCGGCCGCGTGCGCGCGATCGATCTCGCTCGCGCCGCTGTAGCCGCTGTACGCGATCGCCGGGGTGTTTCGGTTCGCGCCCGCGCTGCGGATCGATCTCAGCATCGCATAGCCGTCGATGTCGGGCATCGCGATGTCGGAGATGATGAGGTCGTAGCGCTCGCGTCCCGCGCGCTCGATCGCCTTCGTCGCGACCGATTCGACCGTCACCTCGGCGCCTTCGAACTGCAACAGCTCGCACAGCGCGTCGGCGTTCGACCTCGAATCGTCGACGATCAGAATGCGCCGGCCCGCAATCCGCCCGCCGTCGGCGAGCGTACCTCGCGACCGCGGTTCGGCCTGCGCCGTCGCGACGTTGAGCGGCAGCCAGACCGAGAAGCGCGCCCCCTTGCCAACGCCCTCGGAATACGCTTCGACGCGGCCTTCGTGCAATTCGACGAGCTGGCGCACGAGCGCAAGCCCGATCCCCATGCCGCCGTGGCGCGCGTCCGAGCCGCTCTCGTGGCGGCGGAACCATTCGAAGATGTGCGGCATCGTCTGCGGATCGATGCCTTGCCCGGTATCCTCGACGTCGAGCCGCGCGTCGTTGCCGTCGCGTACGAGCCGAACGCGAATCGTGCCGCCGGGCGGGGTGAACTTGAGCGCGTTGGCCAGGAGGTTCCACGCGATCTGGCGAACGCGCAGGGGATCGGCGGCGACGATCAGCGGCGCCTCGCTGGTCTGCACGTCGAGCGTCACGTTCTTCTGCGTCGCTTCGCGACGCAGCGCACCGATCGAATCGGCGATAACGAACGTCAGCGGGACGAGCTGACGGTCGATCGTGAGCTTGCCCGTTCGCGCGCGCGATACGTCGACCATATCCTCGACGAGCTGCGCCTGCGCCTGCACCATTTCGTGAATCACCTTCGCCGCGTGCTTGAGGCGCTCCGATTTCCTGGCTTCCGGCGCGCGCAGCAGGATTTCCGCCTGCATCAGCATCAGTGCGAGCGGGTTACGAAGCTCGTGCGACAGCATCGCGAGGAACTCGTCCTTGAGGCGGCTGGTCTCCTCGGCCGCGGAGCGGCTGACGCGCTCCTCGGAGAGCGACCGCGCGCGTTCCTCGTCGCCCTGCTTCCGCGCCGTCAGGTCGCGAAGCACCTTGACGTAGCCGAACGCGCGAGCGTCGTCGATCGGCGCGAGCACGCCGCTCGCGAAAAAACGCGTGCCGTCCTGGCGGAGCTGCCAGCGGTCGTCATCGGCCCTGCCCTTTTCCAGCGCGCGGCGCATTTCCTCGGCGGGTACGCCGGCCGCGCGTTCCTGCGGAGTGAAGATCACCGAGTAGTCCTTGCCGATGATCTCGCCCTCCTCGTAGCCGAACATCCTGTGCGCGCCGGGGTTCCACGACCGGATGACGCCCGCCGGATCGAGCGTGACGATCGCGTAATCGCGGATGCTCCCGACGATGAAGCGCGCCCACGACTCGGCGCGGCGACTCGCAGCTTCGACCCGCTTGCGCTCGGTGATGTCGATGAAGGTGAGCACCGCGCCGCGAATCCGATCGTCGGTCGTACGGTAAGGCAGGCAGCGCACGATGTACCAGCAGCCGTCGCTGCTCTTCGCCTCGAGCTCGACGACGTGCAGCGACTCGAAAACGCGCTCGGCCGCCGCGTCGAGATCCACTCCCTCGAGCCGATGCGTGATGTCGAGCAGCGGCCGGCCAACATCGCTCGGGATCACGTTGAAGATATCGCGTGCGTAAGGCGTGAAGCGCATCAGCCGCAGATCGCGATCGATGAAAACGGCAGCGATGCCGGTCGCCGTGACGAAATTCGTGAGGTCGTCGGAGATCTGCGTTGTCTCATCGATCTTGTGCTTCAATTCCTGGTTGACAGTGAGGAGCTCCTCGTTGATCGACTGCAGCTCCTCCTTCCCGGTTTCGAGCTCCTCGGTGGTCGCGCGCAGCTCCTCGTTGGTGGCCTGCAGCTCCTCGTTGCTGGCCTTGAGCTCCTCGTTCTGCACCTCGTACCGCTCGATGGCCGCGCGAAGCTGCGACTCCATCTCGCGCAGCCGCTCCTCGAGCCGCGCCGCCTCATCGGGGCCGCTTGCGAGATCGTAAATGGATTCAGGCTTAGGCCTGCGCTCGGCGCTGTCCTCGTCGAAGATCACGAGCGCGAACATGCGTCCGGAGGCGCGGTCGCGCACGGGGTGCACTTTGATGTCGAGGCGCGTGGCGCCCGAGCCGCGCTGAAACGTGAGGTCGCTGCGCTCGACGGTGCGCATGCTGTCGATCGCGAGGTCGAGCGCCGCCTTGAGCTCGTATCGCAGGTTCTCGGGCGCGACGTTCAACAAGTTGAGCGACGGCTCGCCCGCGCTGAGTTGAAGGAAATGGCCCGCGCGGTCGGACAAATGCACGATGTCGTAACGGTCGTCGACGACCGCCGACGGCGCCGCATAGTGCTCGAGCAGCCGCTGATGCAACTCGCCGAGCGCCACCGTTCTTCTGCGGCCCGGCGGGCCGGCGTCGTTTGCGTAGCGGTTGGGCTGGACCAGCGGCAGCGTCGCCAGCGATATGCCGGCGCGCGTACGCGGTTGCTGCACGAAGATGCGGTTGGATTTGTCGAGGCCGACGAAACCATCGTGGCCGTCCTCGATCGATTCCGACATGCCGAGAAACAGGTAGCCGTCAGGCCTCAGCGAAAAATGCAGGAGGTCGAGAACTTTCGTTTGCGCGCGGCGAGTGAGATAGATCAGCAGGTTGCGACAGCAAACGAGATCCATGCGCGAGAACGGCGCGTCCTGGATCGCGTTGTGCACCGCAAACATCACCATCTCGCGCACCTGGCGCTGCACGCGGTAGCTTCCCGGCTCGCGGGTGAAGAACCGGCGCAGGCGCTCGTGCGACACGCGCTCGGCGATCGATTCCGGGTACACGCCGGTACGCGCAGTTGCGAGCGCCTCCTCGTCGATGTCGGTTCCGAAGATGCTGACCGACGGCGGCTCCGCCATCGTCTGCATGCGTTCCTGCAACAGCATGCAAAGTGAATACACCTCCTCGCCGGTCGCGCAGCCGACGACCCACACGCGGACGGTGCCACCGCTGCGGCCCGCCAGAAGGTCCGGGATGACTCGCTCCTCGAGAGCGTGCCATGCCGAGCCATCGCGAAAAAACCATGTGACGCTGATCAGAAGATCGCGCAGCAGCAGCATGATCTCATCGGGACGGTCGACGAGAAGGTCGCGGTATTCGCCGAGGTTGCGGAGCTGGTTGACTTGCAGCCTGCGCTCGATGCGCCGTAAAAGCGTCGCCCGCTTGTACTGCGAGAAATCGTGCCCGGTTCGCGTGCGCACCGTCGCGAGAATGTCCCGCATGGCATCTTCCGCCTCGGCCGCCGCGTCCTGGGGAGTCGGCTGATCGGGCAATTGGGGCAGTTGAATTGCCTTGGCGTTTTGCCACAGCGCGACGATCTTCTGCGGCATCTCGTGCACCGGCAGCACGAAGTCGACCGCGCCGCTCGCGATCGCGTTGCGCGGCATCTGCGCGTATTCGGACTCCTCCGGCGCCTGCGCGATCGTGATCCCGCCGTGCGCCTTGATCGCGCGCACGCCGAGCGTGCCGTCGGAGCCGCCGCCGGAAAGGATCACGCCGACGGCGCGATGCTGATGCGAGTCGGCGAGCGTCTCGAGGAAGAGGTCGATCGTCACCGTGCTGCCGCTTCGCTTCACGCTTTCACGCGACTCGAGCTTGCCGTCGTAGATGCGAAGCTGCGACTTCGGGGAGATCACGTAGACATGATCGGCCTCGATCGTCACCGCCTCGGTGACGGGGCGCACCGGCATCGCCGTCGTCTGCTGGAGCAGATGCGGCAACCGCGATTCGTGCTCGGGCGACAGGTGAACGACGACGACGTAGGCGATGCCCGATGGCACGGGCACGCGCCCGAAGAATTCGAGCAGCGGCGTCAGGCCGCCCGCCGAGGCGCCGATGCCGACGACCATGATTTCCGCTCCCCCGGGGATTGCCCGGGAGACGTCGGGCGGGGCTTTCGATTTTCGGGCCATGACGCGCGAGTCGGATCAGTCCGGCGCGCACGCGGTTCGCCTCACGAGTGTCTGCGCCCGAGTGGCCGTGATTGTTCGCGACCCTGAGCCCAGTCTAGCACCCGAAGCATGGGCGAACGGGTGGCCGCTTCGCCCAGGATGGAGCGGCTTAGCGGATGGCCGGAGAAATTGTGTCGACCGCGTCGGTGATCACGGTGTCGACCCCGAGCGTGTGCAGCTCGGCGATGCGCGCGGCGTCGTTGACCGTCCATGCAACGACGCGCAGCCGGGCATCGCGCGCTCGCTTGATCGCGTCGGCGGTGAGCAGCGTGTGCTTCATGTCGAGCGCGATGCAACCCAGGTCGGCGGCGAGCGGCAGCGTATCGTCGTCGAACTTATCGCAGAGGTACGCGCGGGGAAGTGCAGCGACCGCTTCGCCCGCGGCCTCGAGCGCCCGCGGCGAGAAGGACGAGAGCAGCGGCGCGGTTTTCGCTTTGCGCCACAGCGCGGCGGCGTCCTGTGCGACCGCGGCACCGGTTTCGCGCTCGCGCCCCGGCGACGGCTTGATCTCGATGTTCACCGCAACCTCGTGCGCACGCGCCCAGCGCGCAACCGCTGCGAGCGTCGGCAACGGCTCGCCCGCGTAGGTCGGTGACTGCCAAGCGCCGGCGTCGAGCTGCGAAAGCTCGCGCCATGTCAGCGCGTCGGCGCGCCCTTTTGCATTGGTCGTGCGATCGAGCGTCGCATCGTGCAGCAGGAAGGCGACACCGTCGGCGGCGAGCTTCACGTCGAGCTCGACCATCCGATAGCCGTGCGCATAGCCGACGCGAAGCGCCGCGAGCGTGTTCTCCGGCGCCAGCTTGCCGGCGCCGCGATGCGCGCAAAGACGCGGGTAGGGCCAGTCGATCATCGTCGATAAAGGGGCCAGGCTCGAATTTCCCGAGTTTCCTATCGGCTTCGCGGCGCCATGATGAATCATCCGGGAATCCGGAAATTCGAGCCTGGCCCCTTTATTGAGTCCCTTTATTGCGCTGGTTTCATTGCAAGCGCGCACCGGTCGCGCCGTCGAACGCGAACACGCGCGCGGGATCGGCGGTCACGCAGAATGTCGAGCCTACTGGCGGCGAGGTGCCGTGCGGCATGCGCGCGATGATCGTGCGATCGCCGCGGCCGATGTGCACGAGCGCATCCGCGCCGAGCTGCTCGACCATCTCGACGGGCCCCGACAGACCCGCCGATTCGCCGCACGGAATGAAATGCTCGGGACGGATGCCGACGGTGATCGGGCGTCCGCTCTGCGCACCGACGTTGCTGCTTAGCACTTCGCCGCCGTGATCGAGCGCGATGCGGCCGTCGCCGCCGTTCGCCTTGCCCGGCATGAAGTTCATCGACGGCGAGCCGATGAAGCCGGCGACGAACATCGTCTGCGGGTTCTCGTAGACCTCCATCGGCGAGCCGATCTGCTCGGCGCGGCCGGCGTTCATCACGACCATGCGCTGCGCGAGGGTCATCGCCTCGACCTGGTCGTGCGTAACGTAGAGGCTCGTCGTCGACAGGCGCCGGTGCAGCTTCTGGATCTCGAAGCGCATCTGCACGCGAAGCTTGGCGTCGAGGTTCGACAGCGGCTCGTCGAACAGGAACACCGCCGGCTCGCGCACGATCGCGCGTCCCATCGCCACGCGCTGGCGCTGGCCGCCCGAAAGCTGGCGCGGCGTGCGCGAAAGCAGCGGCCCGAGTTCCAGGATCTCCGCGGCGCGCTTGACGCGCTCGTCGATCTGCGATTTCGCAAGACCGCGAATGCGCAGGCCGTAGGCCATGTTGCCGTACACGCTCATGTGCGGATAGAGCGCGTAGTTCTGGAACACCATCGCGATGTCGCGGTCCTTGGGCTCGAGATTGTTGACGACGCGCCCGCCGATCGCGATCTCGCCGCCCGTGATCGCTTCGAGACCGGCGACCATCCGAAGCAGCGTCGACTTGCCGCAACCGGACGGCCCGACGATGACGATGAACTCGCCATCGGCGACGCGCATATCGATGCCGTGGATGACCTCGAGGCTGCCGTAGCTCTTGCGGACGTTGCGAAGATCGACAGTGGCCATAATTGGTGCCAGAGATGTATTTCTAATGGGTGCCAGAGATGTATTTCGAAGTTGGTGCGAAAACTTGTGCCCGAGATTGTTTGCGGGCGCTGCTCAGGTCGGTGCCGCGATTGTTCGCGAATACATTGTCGCGATGTCTGGCACCCATTAACAAATATATCTCTGGCACCATTTACAAATACATCTCTGGCACCATTTACTTCTCCGCATCCACGAGCCCCCTCACGAACCACCGTTGCATCGCGAGCACGATGATCGCGGGCGGCAACAGCGCGAGCATCGCGGTCGCGAGCACCTTCTGCCATTCGATCAGCGTATCGCCGCCGGCGACCATCCGCTTGATGCCGATCACGACCGTGTACATGTCCTCGCGCGTCGTGACGAGCAGCGGCCACAGGTACTGATTCCAGCCGTAGATGAACATGATCACGAAAAGCGCGGCCATGCTCGTGCGCGACAGCGGCAACAGGATGTCGAAGAAAAAGCGCATCGGCCCGGCGCCGTCGATGCGCGCCGCTTCGGCAAGCTCCTCCGGCACGGTCAGAAAGAACTGGCGAAAGAGGAACGTCGCCGTGGCGGACGCGATCAGCGGCAATGTGAGCCCCCAATAGGTATCCACCATGCCGAGCTCGGCGACCACCTTGTACGTCGGCAGGATGCGCACCTCGACCGGCAGCATCAGCGTGACGAAGATCATCCAGAAGAACGTGGTCCGCAGCGGGAAGCGGAAGTAGACGATCGCGAACGCGGAGATGATCGAGATCGCGATCTTGCCGATGGCGATGCCAAGCGCCATGATCAGGCTGTTCACCATCATCCGCTCGACCGGCGCCTTCGAGCCTGCCGTGCTGCCCTTCGTCAGCACCGCGGTGTAGTTGTCCATGAGATGCGTTCCTGGCGTCATCTGCATCGGCACGCTCGTCACCTGGTCGAACGACAGCGTCGAACCGACGAACGCGACGTAAAGCGGGAGCGCGATGATCGCCACCCCGGCGATCAGGACCAGGTGGCTGACCACCGCTCCGAGAGGGCGACGCTCGACCATCAGTAATTAACCCTGCGCTCGACGAAGCGGAACTGGATCACCGTGAGCGTGATGACGATCGCCATCAGCACGACCGATTGCGCGGCCGAGCCGCTGAGGTCGAGCGCCTGCACGCCGTCCTGGTACACCTTGAACACGAGGATCGACGTCGCTTGCACCGGCCCGCCGCTCGTCGCCGCGTCGACGATCGCGAACGTGTCGAAGAACGCATAGACGATGTTGACCACGAGCAGGAAGAACGTCGTCGGCGAAAGCAGCGGGAACACGACCGTCCAGAAACGGCGCGCGGGACCCGCGCCGTCGATAGCCGCCGCTTCGATGAGCGATTTCGGGATCGACTGCAAGCCGGCAAGGAAGAACAGGAAGTTGTAACTGATCTGCTTCCACACGGCAGCGATCACGATCAGCGCGAGCGCCTGGCGCGGATTCAGCAGATAGTTCCAGTTGAAACCCAGCGCGCGCAGCAGGTGCGTGATGATCCCGAGCGTGGGATTGAGCAGGAATACGAACAGCACCGCCGCGACAGCCGTCGCGACCGCATACGGCCAGATCAACAGCAGCTTGTAGACGCCCGCCGCGCGCACGACGCGATCGGCAAAGACCGCGAGCAAAAGCGCGAGCGAAAGCCCGATCACTGTGACGAGCGCCGAAAAAACCGCCGTCACGCGGAACGACGCGAGATAGCGCGGATCGTGGAACAGCGCGATGAAGTTGTCGAACCAGACGAACTGCGTCTTCGATGCGAACGCGTCCTGGATCAGAAGCGACTGATAGAGCGCCTGGATCGCGGGCCAGAAGAAGAAGACCAGCGTGATCAGAAGCTGCGGCGCGACGAGCGCGTACGGCAGCCACGGCGAGTGGAAGACGACCCGCTTTTCCATCTTCGCTGATCCGCTGCTCGCCGTCCCCGCCGCGTACGCGGCGGGGAATCATCTTCGCGTGCGAAACGCTACTCGTTCGCCTTCTGGAACCGCTCGAGCTGCTCGTTGCCGCGCGCGACCGCCGAGTCGAGCGCCTGCTTCGCGGTCTTCTGGCCGCTCCAGACGGCTTCGAGCTCCTCGTCGTTGATGTTGCGGATCTGCACGAAGTTGCCGAAGCGCACGCCCTTCGAGTTGGCGGTCGGCGGCTTGTTCGTGAGCTCCTTGATCGCGATGTCGAAGCCCGGACGCTCCTTGTAGAGACCCTTCTTTTTCGCGAGATCGTACGCGGCGGTGGTGATCGGCACGTAGCCGGTGTCCTCGTGCCACTTCTCCTGGACTTCGGGCGACGACAGGAACGTGAAGAACTTCGCGATCCCCTTGTACATGTCCTTGTTCTTCTGGTTCAGCACCCAAAGCGTCGCCCCGCCGATGATCGTGTTCTGCGGCGCGCCCTTGACGCTCGCGTAGTACGGCAGCGTCGCGACGCGCCAGTTGAACTTGGCGTTCGCCTTGATGTTCGCGTACGAGCCGGACGACGTGGTGATCATCGCGCATTCGCCGCTCGTGAACGCGGCGAGCGGCTCGTCCTTGCGGCCCTTGTAGGTGAACAGGCCCTTCTTCGCCCAGGTCGCCAGGTTGTTGATGTGCATCACCTGCACGGGACCGTTGAACTCGAGGCGCGTGCCGAGGCCACCGAAGCCGTTCTGCAATGTCCCGAACGGCACGTTGTGCCAGGCGCTGAAGCTTTCGAGCTGCACCCACGACTGCCAGCCCGTAGTGAAGGCGCACGGGGCGCCGGAAGCCTTGAGCTTCTCCATCGCGGGCGCCATTTCCTCCCAGGTCTTGGGCGGATTTTCGGGATTCAGCCCGGCCTTCTTGAACGCGTCGTCGTTGACGTAGAGCACCTGCGTCGAGCTGTTGAACGGCATCGAGATCAGGTGACCCGACGTATCGGCGTAGTACGAATATACGGCCCCGAGGAAGCCCTTCGGATTCCACGGCTCGTGGTTCTGCTCCATCAATTTGTAAACGGGCATCACCGCGCCCTTGGCCGCCATCATCGTCGCCGTGCCGACTTCGAACACCTGCACGATCTGCGGCGGATTGCCGGCACGGTAAGCGGCGATCGCCGCGGTCATCGACTCGTCGTACTGGCCCTTGTAGACGGGCGTGACCTTGTAATCCGATTGCGACGCGTTGAACTTGTTCGCGATCTCGTCGACGATATCGTTCAGCTTGCCGGTCATCGAGTGCCACCACACGATCTCGGTGGCCGCCTGGGCCGCGGTCGCGGTGCAGACCAGCGCCAGCGCGGCCACGATGCGGGCGAAGCGCTTCGGACGATGCGTCATGTTTCCTCCAATAAATGTGATAAGCCGTATCCGCCTGACTTCGGGGTGCGATTCTATTGCAAAACCGACCCACCGGGTCGGAAATGGGGGCCAGGCGTCTCGACGGCGCTTGCTAAACTGCCCCGCTTTCGTTCCGATCGGATCGTCTCGAATGTTTCGCCACAATAGCGGGATGCGCGTTATCGCGCTGCTCGCCGCGCTCGTCGTCGCGGGTGCGGTATTGCCGGTCGCCGCGCAAACGTTTCCGACCAAGCCCGTCAAGCTCGTCGTGCCGTTTCCGCCGGGCGGTCCGCTCGACGTCATCGGCCGCGAAATCGCGAACGAGCTGACCGACGCGTGGGGACAAAGCGTCATTGTCGACAACAAGCCGGGCGCGGGCGGCAACATCGGCGCCGACTACGTCGCGAAATCGCGCGCGGACGGCTACACGGTCGTCATGGGCGCGCTGTCGACGCATGCGGTCAACCCGAGTCTTTATCCGAAGATGCCGTACGACGCTAGGAAGGATTTCGCGCCGATCACGCTCGTCGCGATCACCCCGAACGTGCTCGTCGTCAATCCTTCGCTACCCATTCGCTCGGTGAAGGAGCTGATCGCCTACGCGAAAGCGCATCCCGGCAAGCTGTCGTTCGGCTCCGGCAGCATCGGCAGCGCGGGCCATCTTGCCGGCGAGCTCTTCAAGGTGGACGCTGGCATCGACATGGTCCACGTGCCGTACAAGGGTGCGGCACCGGCGATGCAGGCGCTTCTCGCCGGCGACACGCAACTCATGTTCGACAACCTCGCGAGCGCGATGAGCCAGGTGAAGGCGGGCAAGCTGCGTGCGCTTGCGATCACCACGGCGGAGCGCTCGAAGCTTGCACCCGAGTTGCCGACGATGGCTGAAGCGGGCGTGCCCGGCTTCGACATCTCGACGTGGTTCGGGCTGCTTGCGCCTGCCGGCACGCCGCCGGATGTAATCGCGAAATGGAATGCCGGCGTGACGAAGATTCTTTCGGCACCTGCGATGCGCGAGCGTCTCGCCGCGCAGGGTGCGCAGGCCGCGCCCGATGAGCCGGCGCAATTCGCCCAATTCATCGACCGCGAGCTCGTCAAGTACGCGCGGATCGTGAAGGCGTCGGGCGCCAAAGTGGATTGACACGCAGCAACGCGCAGTCGGTTCCGCAAGGAGGTACACCATGAATCGCGTCGTCCGTTTCGTTGTCGCACTCGTGTTCGCAACGCTCGCACCCTTTGCCATCGCGCAGGACAGCTACCCGTCGCGGCCGATTCGCCTCGTCGTCCCCTTCCCGGCGGGCGGCACCACGGACATCCTCGCGCGCGCCGTCGCGCAAAGGCTCTCGCAGGCGTGGAGCCAGCAGGTCATCGTCGACAACCGCCCGGGCGCCGGCGGCAACATCGGCTCGGATCTCGTCGCGAAAGCGCCGCCCGACGGTTACACGCTGCTCATGGGCACCGTCGGCACGCATGCGATCAATCCGAGCCTCTACCAGAAGATGCCGTACGACCACGTGAAGGACTTCTCGCCGGTGATCCTCGTCGCCGGCGTGCCGAACGTGCTCGTCGTCAATCCGTCGCTGCCCGTGCATTCGGTGCAGGAGTTGATCGCGTACGGAAAGGCGAATCCCGGGAAGCTCGACTTCGCGTCGTCGGGCAACGGCACGTCGATCCACCTGTCCGGCGAGCTTTTCAAGACGATGACGGGCATCGAGATGACGCACGTCCCCTACAAGGGAAGCGCACCGGCGCTCACCGATTTGATGGGCGGACAAGTGCAATTGATGTTCGACAACCTGCCCTCGTCGCTCGCGTTCATCAAGGCGGGCAAGCTTCGCGCGCTTGCGGTGACGAGCGCGACGCGTTCGGCGACGCTGCCCGATCTGCCCACGCTCGCCGAATCGGGATTGCCCGGATTCGAGGCATCGTCGTGGTTCGGCGTGCTCGCGCCCGCGCACACGGCGCCCGCGATCATTGCGAAACTCAACGGCGCGATCGCGAGCTGGCTCGCGACGCAGGACGCGAAGGACAAGCTCCTCGCGCAGGGCGCGATCGCCGCGGGCGGCTCACCCGAGGACTTCGCACACCACATCGACGCGGAGACGATCAAGTGGGCGAAGGTGGTCAAGGCGAGCGGCGCGCATATCGATTAGCGAGCAGCGCACCAGTGTCTGGGGTCAGACACCGGACTGGTTTCACAAGCGAAAAACGCCGATCGCGAACGCGATCCATCCGGCGATGAACGCAAGCCCGCCGATCGGTGCGATCACGCCGAACGCCTTCGGCGCTCCGAGCGCGAGCAGATAGAGACTGCCGGCGAACAGCACGATGCCGGCAATGAACAGCCACGCTGCGATGCGCAGCGGCGCATTGTCGGGCGCGCGCAGCAGCAGCAAGCCGGCGAGAAGAAGCCCGAGCGCATGCCACGCGTGCCAGGTCACGCCGGTCTGCCAGACGCCGAGCATGTCCGCAGAAAGACGCGCCTTCAATGCGTGCGCACCGAACGCGCCGAGCGCGACGGCGAGCGCCATCAACAGCGAAGCGATGAAGAGGGCGAGGCGACCGGTCAATTTCGACTAAACTAACCTTTCGTGTGTCGATCCTACGATAACGATGACGATCGAACGCCGCAACGTCGCCAAGCGCCTTTCGCAACTCGTGATCTACAAGCCGCCGGCCGACGGCCGCCTCGTCTATCTCGCGGGCCAGGTCGCCGAGGATCCGAAAGCCGACATCGAAGCGCAGACGCGCTCGGTGCTCGCGCAAATCGACCGGCTGCTCGGTGAAGCGGGCACCGACAAGACGAAGATCCTCTCGACGACGATCTACCTCGCCGACATGAGCGACTTCAAGGCGATGAACGGCGTCTGGGAAGCGTGGGTGCCGAAGGGCGAAGCGCCCGCGCGTGCGACCGTCGAAGCACGGCTCGCGAACCCCGACTATCGCGTCGAGATGCAAGTCGTCGCGGCGGCCGGCTGACCTCGATGCCGCTTTCTCCCGGCGCGGAAGCGCTCGTCGCCGCCACGTCGCGCCGCGACGCGACCACGCCGCATCCCGACGCGGCGACGATGCCCGTCACGCGCGCGCTGTTCGACCAGGTGATGGTGCCGTGCTTCGCGCCGGCAACGTTCATCCCGGTGCGCGGCGAGGGCTCGCGCGTGTGGGATCAGAACGGCCGCATGTACATCGACTTCGCGAGCGGCGTGGCGGTCACGTCGCTCGGCCATTGCCATCCGGCGATGGTTCGCGCGCTCGAGGCCCAGGCGAAGACGCTTTGGCACGTCTCGAACTGGTTCACGAACGAGCCCGCGCTGCGGCTTGCGAAGCGGCTCACCGACGCGACGTTCGCCGAGCGCGTGTTCTTCTGCAATTCCGGCGCGGAAGCGAACGAAGCGGCGCTGAAGCTCGCGCGCCGCTACGCGCACGATCATCATGGTGCGAAGCGCACGCGCATCGTCTCGACGCTCAATGCCTTTCACGGTCGGACGCTATTCACCGTCACCGCCGGCGGACAGGCGAAATACGCGAGCGGCTTCGGTCCCACCCCGGAAGGCATCACGCATCTTCGCTACAACGACGTCGCTGCGCTCGAAGCCGAGTTCGCCGCGCACGGGGATGAAATCTGCGCGGTGATTCTCGAACCGATGCAGGGCGAAGGCGGCATGATGCCGGGCACACCGGAGTACCTGCAGGCCGCGCGCAGACTCTGCAGCGATCGCGGCGCCTTGCTGATCCTCGACGAAATCCAGAGCGGCATGGGCCGCACCGGCGCGCTCTTCTCGTACATGCAGAAGGGCATCGTGCCCGACATCCTGACGAGCGCGAAGGGATTGGGCGGCGGCTTTCCGATCGGCGCGATGCTGACGACGGCCGAGGTCGCGAGCGCGTTCTCGGTCGGCGTGCACGGCACCACGTACGGCGGCAATCCGCTCGCGTGCGCGGTCGCCGGTGCGGTGTTCGACGTGATCAACACGACCGAAGTGCTCGACGGCGTCAAGGCGCGCCATGCGCTGTTCATGGAAGGGCTTCGCGCGATCAACGCGCGCCGGCGCATGTTCCGCGATCTGCGCGGCGAAGGCGTGTGGATCGGATGCGAGCTCGACGAGCCGTGGCGCGGCAAGGCGGGTGAGGTGATGAAGGCCGCGGGCGACGCGGGCCTGCTCGTTTTGATGGCAGGCGCCGACGTCGTGCGCATCGCGCCGTCGCTCGTCATTTCGCTCGACGAGATTCTCGAAGGACTCGCGCGGCTCGAGAGCGCGGTGAACCGCGCGCTTGCGTAAATCGGTGCCAGAGATGCATTTCCCGAACGGACGTCACGATACGCGACGGCGGCGCCGGGAAATGCATCTCTGGCACCGATTTACGTGAACGATGTTCCTCGTCCGGCCGATCGCGCGCGATGATCTGCCGGCGGTGCTCGCGCTCTCCGAACGCACCGGCGCCGGCCTCACGACGCTGCCCGCGAACCGCGACCGATTGCTCGCGCGCATCGAGCGCTCGCTCGCATCGTTCGCCGACGCCGCCGATCGCAAGGACGCGTGCTACATGTTCGTGCTCGTCGAAGCGAGCGATGCGCAACCCGAGCGCGTCGTCGGCATCAGTGCGATCGAAGCGGCGGTCGGGCTGAACGAGCCCTGGTACAACTATCACGTCGGCACCCTCGTCCACGCATCGCGCACGCTCGACGTCTATACGACAACGCCCACGCTCTTCCTCTGCAACGACCACACGGGCCACAGCGAGCTCTGCTCGCTGTTCCTCGACGAGCGCTATCGCATCGGCAAGAACGGCGCGCTGCTCGCGAAGAGCCGCCTCGTCTTCATCGCCGAGTTCGCGCGTCTTTTCGCCGACAAGATCTTCGCCGAGTTGCGCGGGCGCCTCGAGACCGACGGGTCGAGCCCGTTCTGGGAAGGACTCGGACGCCATTTCTTCGCAATGGAGTACTCCCGTGCGGATTACTTGACCGGCACCGGACAGAAATCGTTCATCGCCGAGCTGATGCCCAAGCACCCGGTGTACGTGAACCTGCTGCCTCCATTGGCGCGCGAGGCGATCGGCGCCGTCCACGCCGACACGCTGCCTGCGCGCGCGATGCTCGAGCAGGAAGGCTTTCGCTACGAAGGCTACGTCGACATCTTCGACGCCGGGCCGACGGTGGAATGCACGCGCGACAACATCGACGCGGTGCGCCGCGCGAGCGTGATGCCGTGCACGCTCGGCGAAGAGGACCCCGTGCCGGACAGCCTGACCGACGACGTGCTGTGGCTCGTCTGCAATCGCAAGTTCGCCGATTGGCGCGCGCTCGTCGCCGCCGCGCCGTCGCGCATCGATCGCTTTCCGCTGATGCCGTACGCTGCGCAAGCGCTTCGACTGGACGAAGGCGACAGCGTACGCGTCGTGCCGTTGTCGCCGAAAGATCGATGATGAATGCTTCGGCGAACTTCGACGGCCTCCCGGGCCCGACGCACAACTATTCGGGCCTCGCGCACGGCAATCTCGCCGCGGAGCGCAACGCGCAGCAGATCTCGAATCCGCGCGAAGCGGCGCTGCAGGGACTCGCGAAGATGCGCGCGCTCGCGTCGCGCGGATACCCGCAGGCAGTATTGCCGCCGCAGGAGCGTCCCGACATCGATGCGCTTCGTGCACTCGGCTTCGCGGGCGGCGACCACGACGTGATCGTGCAGGCGGCGCGCGACGCGCCGGAGCTGCTCGCCGCGTGCTGCTCGGCGGCGTCGATGTGGACGGCGAATGCGGCGACGGTCAGTGCGTCGGCCGACTGCGCCGACGGCCGCGTTCACCTGACGCCGGCGAATCTCGTCACGTACTTCCATCGCGCGATCGAATCGGCGACCACGACGCGGGTGTTGCGCGCGATGTTCGCGAGCGAAGCGCATTTCCGCGTGCACGATCCGCTGCCCGCCACGCCGCAACTCGCCGACGAAGGCGCCGCGAACCATACGCGTTTCGCCGCGAGCGTCGACGCGCCGGCCGTCGAATGGTTCGTCTACGGCCGGCGCGGATTTGGCGGCGGCGTCGCGCCGGCTCGCTTCCCCGCGCGGCAAACGCGCGAGGCGTGCGAAGCGATCGCGCGAGCGCATGCGCTCGATCCTTCACGCACGCTATTCACACAGCAGCGCGCCGACGCGATCGATGCCGGCGTCTTTCACAACGATGTCATCGCCGTCGGCGAAGGGTCGTTCCTGTTCTGCCACGAGCGCGCGTTCGCCGACCAGGCGGCCGTCCTCGATACGGTGGCGACGATGGTCGGTCCCGGCTTCTCTGCGGTCGTCGTGCGCGACGACGAATTACCCTTGGCGGACGCCGTCGCCACGTACCTCTTCAACAGCCAGCTTCTGCCGCGCGCCGACGGACGCTTCCTGCTGGTCGCGCCTGCGGAGTGCGCCGTCCATCCGGCCACGTCGCGCCTGCTCGAGGGGCTCGTCGAAAGCGGCTCGCCGATCGGCGAAGTGCTGACGCTCGATCTGCGCCAGAGCATGCGTAACGGCGGCGGTCCGGCGTGCCTGCGCCTTCGCGTGCCGCTGACCGACGCCGAGCGGCTCGCGGTGAACGGACGCGTCTTCCTCGACGAAGCGCTCGACCTCGCGCTCACCCGGTGGATCGCCCGGCACTACCGCGACAGGCTCTCGCCGGCCGATCTTCGCGATCCCGGCCTTCTCGACGAAACGCGCCGGGCGCTCGACGAGCTGACGCAATTGTTGCGGCTTCCGCCGGTCTATCGCTTTCAGATGGAGTGAGCGCGAAGGGCCGTCCCCGGCGCGAACTGCTCCCCCTTGGGGGCAGCGCAGCGGCGAAGCAGCAAGCGTGGGGGTCCTACGACCGCGAGCCGCCGGCGGCTTTGCGCGAAAGCCGGCGCCGGATTATGCTTGCCCGGCGGACTGTTCGCATTGCGATGGGATCACTTTCAAGGAGCGCACGAATGAACGCATCGACAATCGGCGTGATCGGCCTATCCGCGTTGCTGCTCGCCGCGTGCGAGACGGTGAACGGCCCGCAGGCGGTCGCGAATGCCGACGCGCAGCAGGAAGGATGCAAGAGCGGCGTCAGCGTCGTGACGAGCACGCCGGAGCAAATGCGGCTCGCGAATCGCCCGGGAAGCGTCCAGACCGATCAGATGAAGGAGGCCGAGGGCAAGCTCGCTGTCACCGGCGTCAAGCAGAACGAGCCGCGCGAGCTGCGCAACAACATCGCGCCCGAGGAAAGCCTGACGAGCAAGTCGATCCGCGGCTGCTGAAGGCCGCGGCGGCTGACGAGCCAGGCAGTCGCTCAGCGCAAGCCGCCGAGCGGTCGACCGAAGGCGATCGCGTCGCGCACTTCGGGCGGCAGCGCTTCGGCGAGTTGGACGTCCGGGCCTGCGCCCAACGCATCGTTCACGGTCGCGAATGCGGCCCTGAACGCGGCGAACGCGGTCATTTCGAAAATTTCCCGATCGCCGAAACCGGCTGCGCCAAGCGCGTCGAGCTTCGTCGTCTTCATCGGAAGTGCGCGGAGGTCGATGAACGCCTTCTCGACATCCGGCCGCGAGCCTCCTTCGTGTTTTGTCTGGTGCGTAGCTTCGCGTCGTGCTCGACGTTCGGTCAGGCGAGCGCGATCAATCGCTCGCCGCCACGGGCAGCGTACGGTGCAGGCGCACCGGCGAGAAGCGCAGCGCGACGAGACATAGCGCGATGCCGAGCAAGCCGACGACCCAGAGCGTGTGCCGAAGGCCGATCGCCGTGGCGAGCGCGCCCCCGAGGAGCGAGCCCAGCGGCGCGACCGCAACGGTGACGAAGCGCATCGTCGCGGTCATGCGCCCGAGCAATCGGTCCGGTGTGAGCGCCTGGCGAAGCGCGAGATAGTTGATCGCGTAGAGCACCGCGCCGAAATCGAACAGCAGCATCGCGCCGCCGAGGAGCAGCGTCGCGGTCGCCGTCGATCCGTGGATCAGGCCGAACGCCTGCCAGCCGAACGCGGTGAGCAACAACCCATAGACGATCGCCGCGCCGATGCCGAAGCGTCGCGAAAGTCGTTCCGCGGACGACGCGGCGATCACGCAGCCGACGCCGCCCGCCATGTACGCGAGGCCGATGGTGCCCGCCGACAGGCCAAGCTCGCGCGTCGCGAACAGGATCAGCACCGCGATCTGCATGTGGTGCAGCACCTGCCACGCCGACGCGACGAGCGCGAGCGAGCGGAGCGTCTCGTTGCGAAAGACGAGCGCGAGGCCTTCGCGAATCTCGGCGCCGATCGAGCCTCGCGCAATGCGCGCTGGCGCCACATCGTGCGGGACGGCGAGCCAGCGGAGCATCAGTGCCGATGCGAAAAAGCCCGCCGCGTCGATCGCGATCGCGAACGGTGCAGTGAGAAGCTGGATCAAGCCGCCGGCGATCCCCGGACCGATCAGCGCCGACGACGTTTCGCCGAGCGTGATCTTGGCGTTCGCCTCGACGAGCCGCTCGCGTCCCGCCATCTGCACGATCAGCACCTGGTACGCGGCGCCGCCGACGACGTTCTGCACGCCGCAGAAGAAGCCGACCGCGTAGAGCACGTCGACGGACAGCACGCCGCGCCATGCGCAAAGCGGGATCGCGAGAAGCGCGAAGCCGCGGCTCACGTCGGACGCGATGACGACCGGCAGCTTGCGGACGCGATCGAGCATCACGCCCGCGTGCAGCGACACGAGCGCGAACGGCAGCGTCTCGAGCGCGACGAGGATGCCCATCTGCAGCGGCGTCGCCTGCAAGAGAAGCGCCGCGGTGAGCGGCAGCGCGAGGTTCGTGATCTGCGCGCCGAACGACGTGACGGTCAGCGACAGCCATAATCGGCGGAAATCGGCGACGCGCCAGAGGCCGCGAAGGTTGCGTCGCGCCGCGCGTACGATCCGTTCGAGCGGTTTCATGCGTTGTTCTCCGACCGAAGCAAAAAGCCGCGGCCACCGATTCGACAATCGGCGGAACGTTCGAGCCGGGGAATGTGCTCCCGGTCGTCGGAGTCCGCCGTTCCCGGCGGACATCCGCGCGGGAGCTAGCTTTCGGCGTGCAGGACCGCCTGGTCGATGCCTGCGCCGATTCGCCCGACGCCCCAAATGCGCATCGACGCGCACGCGGACGCGCGCGAATGCGGATGTGCGAGGCGGAGAGTCGAATGGGTCATGGCGGAGTCATCGAAAGCGATCGAGGCGAATTGCGATTTGCATTGTACGGTGCTTCGGTCGATTGCCGCAACGCGAAGCGTGGACGATCGGCGGTTCATGGCGACCTTCTGTCGCATTCGCGCAATCAAACCGGTCTGGGGTCAGACACCAGATTGGTTTACTTCGCGGCCAGCCGCGCGCTGTCGACGTCGATGAACTGCCACGGATGCTCCCAGTACGCGTTCTTCTTGTAGCCGCGCACCCATGGCTGAACGAGCGTGTCCTCGATCGTGTAGACATGCAGCGCCCACGGCGCGTACGCACCGACGAGCTCGGCCATCTTCCGATAGAGCGCGTTGCGCTCGGGTCCGTCGGGCAGCACGCGCGACTTGCGATAGAGCTCGTCGTACGCGGGCAGATCGAAGCGCGAATAGTTGGTCTGCCCGATGTTGCCGCCGTAGAGCAGTTGCGCGAACGCGTCGCCCTCCGCGTATGCGTTGATCCAGCCGACGCGCCAGAACTGGAGCTGACCCGCCTTGCCCATCTTGAGGAGGTCAGGCCATTTCTGCTTCAGAAAGTCGATGCGGATCCCGACCGCCTTCATGTTCCGCTGCCAGATCTCGTCGATCTCGCGATCGCGCGCCGTCGGTGTCGACGCCATGACGAGCGACAATGGCTTGCCGTTCGGCAACTCGCGATACCCGTCGCCATCGCGATCGACGTAACCGAACTTGTCGAGGAGTGCCTTCGCCTCCGCGGGACTGTAATGCGGCGCGACGTCGAGCGAATCGTCGTGCCCGGGAACGTCCGGCGGAATCGGTTGCGTCGCGCGAAGCGCCTGTCCCTCGTAGACGACCTTGATCATCTCCGCCGTGTCGAACGCCATCGCGATCGCGCGGCGCAACGCGATCTTGTCGTTCGTGTAGCCGCCGACGGTCGCGTCCTGCATGTTGAAGTACGCGTATTGCACGGCAGGCTGTATGAGCCGCTGCAGCATGACGCCGCGCGCGCGGTACTCGGGCTTCAATTCGTTCGATGCATCGAGCACGTGATCGGTGAGCTCCTGGGGCAGGTTCACGTAATCGAGCGCGTTGCTGTCGAACGCAAGCAGGCGCGGATTAGACTCCTCCATGACCGCGATCTCGATGCGCTCGACGAGCGGCAATCGCTTGCCGACAAGCGCCGCGAAATGCTCGCGATCCGCCGAATCGGCGGCCTGCGGAAAGTGTTCTTCGCGAAAACGAGGATTCGCGGCGAGCACGATCTGCTGGCCGCGACGCCAGGACTTCAGCATGAACGGGCCGGTGCCGACCGGATGATCCATCGTCCATCCGTTGGCGTCGCCGTAGCGCTCGACGACTTCGCGCGCCAATGCGCACATCGGGCTCGAGCACATGTAGCCGAACATGATGTAGTCGGGCTCCTCGAGCGTGAGCCGGATCGTGTAGCGATCGAGCGCGACCAGGCCCTCCATCGGCGCATCGTAATCGAACTTGCCGCTCTTCTTCGCCGCCTCGACAATCCGATCGGCGCCGACGATCTTGCCCTGCAGATACCACGAGAACGGCGAGCGCACGCGCGGATCGAGCAGGCGCTTCCACGTGTAGACGTAGTCGGCCGCGGTGAGCTCGCGCGCGACACCCTTGAACGCCGGATCGTCGGCGAAATGAATGCCCTGGCGAAGCTTCATCGTCCACGTCCGCCCGCCGTCCTCGACGATCGGCAGCGCGGCCGCGGTTCGCGGCACGCGCTTGTAGGGGCGGGCGAGATAATCGAAGCCGTAGAGCGTGTCGAAGATCGCGCGCTGCACGTGATCGGAATAGAGGTCGCTCGTCGCCTGCGGATCGAAGCCCGTCTCGGCGACCGGAAAGGCGACGCGCAACGTCTTCGCGACTGGTCCCTGCGCATTCGTGCGCGACTGCGCGATCGCGAGCGACGGCGCGAGCGCCGCGAGCCCGAGGCTCGCGAGGACGCGACGGCGGCCGTGCCGATAGGCCATTTCGCTCATGGCTTGTTCTGCGCAACGCTCGCGCCGTTCGACGCCTCTTCGCGACTGCCCTCGCCCGCACTGCCGTTCCGATCGATATCGAGATAAGCGAACGGAAACTGGAACGTCGGGTTGTACTTGTAGCCGCGAAGCCACGGCTGCACGAGCACGGTTTCGTAGCGGAACGCCGTCAGCACCCACGGCGCGTACGCGTTGACGAGCTCCGACATCCTGCGATCGACCGCGAGCCGCTCGGGACCATCCGGCATCGCGCGCGCCTTTTCATAGAGACGGTCGTATTCGGGGAACGCAAAACGCGAAAGGTTGGAGAAGCCCGCGTTCCTGCCGTACAGCAGCCCGAAGAAGCCGAAGCCATCGGGCGTCGTGTTGATGTTGCCGAGCTGCCAGCTCTGCAATTGACCAAGCCGCGCCGCCTTCAGCAGATCCGGCCACTTCTGCTTGATGAACTCGACGCGAATGCCGAGCGTCGTCAGGCAGCGCTTCCACAATTCCTCGAACTCGCGATCCTGCTCGGTCGTGCCCGATCCCATCTGCAACGTGAACGGCTTGCCGTCGGGCAACTCGCGAAACCCGTCGCCGTTGCGATCGACGTAACCGAAGTGATCGAGCAGCGTTTTCGCGGCTGCCGGATCGTACTTGAGCCGACCGTCGTAATTCGGGTCGTGTCCGGTCATGCCGGGTGGCACGATCTGCGTCGCCGGCAGTCCCTGCTTCTGCCGGAGCACACGGATCTCTTCGCCGACGTCGTAGCCCATCGAGATCGCGCGCCTCAAGGCGATGTGCGCGGGCGTGTAGCCGCCGACGACCGGGTCTTCCATGTTGAAGTACAGGTAACTGATCGCCGGCTGAATGCCGCGCTCGAAACGCACGCCTGCGTTCGCGAACACGGGCTTCAAATGATTGTCGTCGGTCAGCACGTTCGTGATCAGGTTGACCGGCACGGCGACGAAATCGAGCTGCTTCTGCTGGAACGCGAGAATGCGCGGCTGCGCTTCCTCGATGATGCTGATCTCGACGCGCGGAACGAGCGGCAGCCTGCGTCCCGTGAGTCCCTTGGCAACCGCATGGTCGGCGGCACTCGCGGGCGCGGGATAACGCTCGTCGCGATAACCGGGATTTGCAACGAGCACGATCCGCTGCCCGCGACGCCAGTCGGCGAGGCGATAAGGCCCCGTACCGACCGGATTCGCCATCGCCCAGCCGCTTCCATCAGCATGCGCTTCGATCACCTCGCGTGCGACCGCGCCGGTGGACGCCGTCGTGAGGTTGGACAGAAGCTCGTAATCGGCGAACGCGAGCCTGAAGCGCAGCGTGTAGCGGTCGATCGCCTGCAAGCCCTCGATCGGCGCGTCGTAATCGAATGTGCCGGTCTTCTTCGCCTTTGCGACGACCTCGTCCGCGCCCACGAAACGGCCGTCGACCATCTGCAGCGAATTCGAGCGCATCTTCGGATCGAGAATGCGCTTGATCGAGTAAACGTAATCGGCGGCGGTCAGCTCGCGGTGCTTGCCCTTGAAGACCGGGTCGTCGGCGAAATGGATGCCCTTGCGGATGTGGATCGTCCACGTCTTGCCGTTGTCGGTAATCTCGGGCAACGCAATTGCCGTGTTGGGCACGATCCTGTACGGACGCGCGAGATAGTCGTAGCGGTAGAGCGGATCGAAGATCGCGCGATTGACGTAGTTCGAGTAGGCGTCGCCGGCGGCCTGCGGGTCGAAGCCCGTTTCAGCGACGGGAAAAGCGACGCGCAGCGTCTTCGCCGGCTGAGATTGCGCGAACGCCATCGTCGCGAATGCGATGCACGCGACGGTGAGTCCCGTCCGTACGAAGCGAAACGGTTTCATCGCGCGTCCGTGCGAGTCAAAGCGCCTTCGCGATGTCGGGCTCGAGCGTTTCGGGCGTATCGTTCGGCGCGAAGCGCGCGACGACGCTGCCGTCGCGATCGACGAGGAATTTCGTGAAGTTCCACTTGATCGCCTCGGTGCCGAGAAGTCCCGGCTTCTGGTGCTTGAGATAACGATAAAGCGGCGCGGTGCCGTCGCCATTGACGTCGATCTTCGCGAACATCGGAAACGTCACGTCGTAGTTCGTCTCGCAGAACGTCGCGATCTCCTTTTCGTTGCCCGGTTCCTGTCCGCCGAACTGGTTGCAGGGAAAGCCGAGCACTTCCAAGCCCTTGACGCGATACTTGCGGTAGAGCCCCTCGAGGCCCTTGTACTGCGGCGTGAATCCGCATTTGCTCGCGGTGTTGACGACGAGCAGCACCTTGCCCTTGTAGCGGTCGAGCTTGACGGGTCGGCCTTCGATGTCGTCGACGGTGAAATCGTAGAGCGTCGTCACGTTGCCTCCTTTGACCGGTCGTTCGGCCCATTATCGCGCAGCGGGGAAGGCGCCAGAAGGCGGGTGCGAACGGCGCCGGCATCGAGCGTTAAGGAAAGGATCGCGAGGCGAGGACGAAGCGCATGGCGGTGCAATATATCGAACCCATGGGACGCGCACGAAGCGCAGGCATCGTCATGTACCAACGCAAGGGTGCGGACATCGAAGTCCTGCTCGTCCATCCCGGCGGGCCGTTCTTCGCGAAGAAGGACGAGGGCTCATGGTCGATTCCGAAGGGCGAGTTCGGGCCGCACGAAGCGCCCGAAATTGCCGCACGACGCGAGTTCATGGAGGAAGTTGGCCGCGACCCCGGAAGCGCGCTGATTGCATTGCCCGTCGTGCATCAATCGCGCGCGAAGACCGTGCATGCGTTCGCGGTCGAAGGCGACCTCGATCCCGCGACTATCAGGAGCAACACGTTCGAGCTCGAGTGGCCGCCGCATTCGGGGCGCATGCAGTCGTTTCCCGAGATCGATCGCGCCGCGTGGTTCGCGCTCGACGAAGCGTATCGCAAGATCGTCGCGGGCCAGCGGCCGGTCCTCGAGGCGCTGGCCGCGATCGTGCGTCGCGAAGGCTAATCCGCCAGCGCGATCTCCACGCGCCGATTGCGCCGGCCTTCGTTCTTGATCCGCAGCACGCGGATCGCGCCGATCTCGCCGATATTCGCGACGTGCGTTCCGCCGCATGGCTGCAAGTCGATGCCGGGGATGCGCAAAAGCCGCACGCGTCCCGCGCCGCGCGGCGGCTTGACGCTCATCGTCTTCACGAGCTCGGGACGCGCGTCGAGCTCCTCGTCGGTGATCCACACGGTTTCGGTCGCGATCCCGCGTGCGATGAGCGCATTCGTCTCGCGCTCGATCTTCTGCGCGTCGAGCAGGCTCATGTCGATGTCGAAATCGAGCCGCGCCTTGTCGGGCGCGATGTTGCCGCCGGTGACCGGCGCGACGACGACACACGACAGAACATGCAGTGCCGTATGCAGGCGCATCAATCGATATCGGCGCTCCCAGTCGATCGCGAGCTTCAGCGTTTCGCCGATCTCGGGGCGAAGCGCGGCGTCGGTACGTACGTGCAGGATCGCGTCGGCATCGCCCTTGCGCGTATCGACGACGACGATCGGCTCGCCATTCGTGCGCACCAGCACGCCGGTGTCGCCAACCTGCCCGCCTCCCTGCGGATAGAAGATCGTGCGGTCGAGCGTGATGCCGCGCTCGTCGACATCCACGACGCGCGCGCTCGTCTCGCGCAGATACGCATCGTCTCGGAAGAGCCGCTCGGTCGTCATCGCATTAAACTGTGCGGACAAGCGGTCGATCGTACCTTACCCGGGAGGACGAGATGAACATTCCGAACGCATCGCCTGCGCTGTACAACGAAGATCTGGCGCCCGCGCGCGAGCGCAAGTGGGGCGCCTTCAGCCTCTTCAACGTGTGGACCTCGGACGTGCACAGCCTGTGGGGCTACTACCTCGCGGCAAGCCTGTTTCTGCTCTGCGGCACGTTCGTCAATTTCCTGATCGCGATCGGACTCGGCTCGCTCGTGATCTTCTTCATGATGAATCTCGTCGGCTACGCCGGCGTGAAGACCGGCGTGCCGTATCCGGTGCTCGCGCGCGCGTCGTTCGGCGTCTTCGGTGCGAACGTGCCGGCACTCGTGCGCGCCATCGTCGCCTGCTTCTGGTACGGCGCGCAGACGGCCGCGGCGTCGGGCGCGATCGTCGCGCTGCTCACGCGAAGCGACGCGTTCAGGACGTTCAACGCGAACACGCATTTTTTCGGCCATGCCGGGCTCGAGGTGATCTGCTTTCTCGTCGTCTGGGCATTGCAGCTTCTCGTGATCCGCAAGGGCATGGAGACGGTGCGAAGGTTCCAGGACTGGGCCGGGCCCGCCGTGTGGGTGATGATGCTGATCCTCGCGATCGGCCTTTTCGTCAAGGCCGGCGGACTCTCGCTCGATCACGGCATTCCGCAGGACGTGCTGCTCGACAAGACGAAGGACGCCGGCGTGCCCGGCGTGCCCGGCTCGCCGGCCGCGCTTGCCGCAGTGGCGGCGACATGGATCACATATTTCGCGGCGCTGTATCTCAACTTCTGCGACTTCTCGCGCTATGCGCCGGACAAGGCCACGGTGCGCAAGGGCAACCTGTGGGGATTGCCGATCAACCTGCTGCTCTTCTCGCTCGTCGCCGGGATCACGACCATCGCGGCGTTCAAGGTGTACGGCGAAGTGCTGATTCACCCCGACCACATCTCCGCGAAGTTCGAGAGCTGGTTCCTGGCGGCGCTCGCGGCGGTCACCTTCGCGGTGGCGACGCTCGGCATTAACGTCGTCGCGAATTTCGTCTCGCCCGCGTTCGACTTCTCGAACGTGTTTCCGAAGGCGATCGACTTTCGCAGAGGCGGTTATATCGCCGCGCTGATCGCGCTCGTGCTCTATCCGTTCGCGCCGTGGGAAGGCAGCGCCGCGACGTTCGTCGGCGGCATCGGCGCGACGATGGGACCGCTCTTCGGCGTGATCATGGTCGACTACTACCTGATCGCGAAGGGCGAGGTGAACGTGCCCGAGCTTTACCGCGAAAACGGCGAATACCGCTACCAGGGCGGATTCAACGTCGCGGCGTTCATCGCGGCGGGCATCGGTGCGCTGTTCTCGAGCATCCTGCCGAATTTCACGAAGCTTCTGCCCGACTGGTGGGGCGTGTACGGCTGGTTCTTCGGCGTCGCGATCGCGGGCGTGACGTACTATGTATTGTCGATGCTCATGCCGCGCCCGGTGGTACAGGCGGCGGCGTAGGTGCCGCTCCGACTCGGGTCTACGCTGGCGAACTGGCGGCGAGCTCGACCAGGATATCGGCAGCTCGCGCACACTCGTCCCGCGATACGTCGAGGTGCGTGACGGCGCGCACGGTGCGTGGTCCAAAGGCGTTGATCAGGACGGCGCGTTCGCGCGCTTTGGCGACGAGTGTCATGGCATCGGGTGCGTCGGGGGCAAGCCGGAATACGAGGATGTTGGTCTGGACCATTGCAGGATCGATGACGATGCGCGGACTGCGGGCAAGACGTTCGCCGATAAGGCGCGCGTTCGCGTGATCCTCGATCAGGCGCGACATGTTGTTTTCCAGCGCGAACAGGCCGGCCGCTGCGAAAATGCCAATCTGCCGCATGGCACCACCCATCATGCGGCGATGGCGGATCGCGCGCGTCACGATGTCACGCGGGCCGGCGAGCAGCGAACCACCCGGCGCTCCAAGCCCTTTGGAAAGCGAGACACCCACCAGGTCGAACGGAGCCACCAGTTCGCTCGATGGAATGCCGGTCGCCGTTGCGACATTCCATATGCGCGCGCCATCGAGATAGCTGGCGATGCCAAGTTGCCGCGCACGAACGCAGATCCGCGTCGCTTCGTCCTGCGGAAAGATGACGCCGCCGGAACGATTGTGCGTATTCTCGATTTCGACCAGCGTCGTCGGTGGGTAAATGGGGTGGTCTCGTGGCTTTATCGCCGCAACGAATTCCTCGGTCGTGAAGATGCCCCGCGCGCCGATCTCGGTCAGCTGGACCCCCGCGTTGGCGCCCGACCCTCCGGTCTCGTGCCATACCGCATGGGCCTCGCTGCTGACGATCACATCGTCCCCGGGCCGTGTGAGCGTGCGCAGCGCAACCTGATTGACCATGGTGCCGCTCGGGAACCATAGCGCTGCTTCCTTGCCGAGCAGGGCCGCGGCGCGCTCCTGCAGCGCGTTCACCGTGGGATCGTCGCCGTACTGATCGTCACCGACGGGAGCGGCGGCGATCGCCGCTCGCATTTCCGCAGACGGACGAGTGACCGTATCCGAACGTAAGTCGATTGGCTTTGTCGCGTTCACCCGAGCCGCCCGTTCCCGTGGTTGGCGGGCGCCAATACTACAGCGGCGGTTGCGCTGTCCTGTAAATTGCGTGCCTTCGGTTACCGGGAACGGGGGGCACACATGTTCCGATTCATCTCACGCACGTTATTGGGCGCAGGCGTTGTTCTTTGGAGCCTGGCCGGGTCATCGGCTGGCTTCGCCCAAGCGCCAGCGACCCAGCAAGGAAAAGTCAAGGTCGAATGGTTGGGCCACGAGTTCTATCGCCTGACGTCCCCCAAGGGCGTGGTGATCATTACCAGTCCCTGGCTGGCGAACCCGGATGGACCCGTTCCGCTCAACGATCTTGCCCGAACGGATTTCATTCTCGTTCCCAATGCTCACACCGACGACATGGGGAATCCGATCGAAATCGCCACGCTGTCGGGTGCAACGGTCATTGTTCCCGCTCCATTGGGACGCTGGCTCATCGGCAACGGACTCAAGCAAGAGCAGTTCCGCCGCGCGGGCATCGGCGATCAGTTCGTCTTGAAGGGGATTACGTTCAAGATCGCTCCCAGCGCCCATGACAACACCCTTGCAACGGGCGCGGATGGCGGCCCTGCCGCCTCGTTCTTCATCACATTCGAGAATGGTTTCACCATATTCTTCAACGGTCATTCCACGCTGGTCGCGGATCTCGCGCTCTATGCTTCGCTCTACCAGCCGGATTTCGCGATTCTCGGACTCGCCGGCGATCCCCCGGAGTTTGCTCAAGTCGCCCGCCTTCTGACGACAAACAATCCAAAGCTGCGGACGATAATCCCGAGCCACATGCGTCCAGGCGCGCCGATTCTGGCCGATGGAAAGCGCGAGCTGGATCGCCTGCGCCTGGGAGGATTGTGGTTCGTTCCGGAATTGAGAAAAGTGTACGAGTACTAGCTTCTGCCGGACTCGTCGGGTGTGTACGGACGGCTCTTCGGCGTCGCGAGGCCTGACATCGATCGAGCGCTCGTAATACGATACGATGATCGATAAACCGGTAAATGCGCGATGGAAGTCGTAACGGTGTCGCCGAAATTCCAGGTCGTCATCCCACGCCGTGTCCGCGAAAGCATCGGTCTCGAGCCCGGCGAAAAGATGCAGGTCGTCTCCTACGGCAACCGGATCGAGCTGATACCGCAGCGTCCCGCGCGGAAGTTTCGCGGATTCCTGCGTGGGATCGACACACGGGTGCTCCGCGAGGACGCCCGCGCTTGAACGTCGTCGATTCGTCCGCCTGGCTCGAGTATTTTGCAGACGGCCCCCGAGCCGGTGAGTTCGCGCGGACGATCGAAGCACCGCGAAATCTGCTGGTGCCATCGATCACTCTGTTCGAGGTTTTCAAAACGTGTGGCGCAGCAGCGTGACGAAGGCTCCGCGTTGCAGTGCATCGCGGTGATGCAGCAGGGAGAGGTCATCGACCTCGATGCTGCCCTGGCCCTGGAAGCAGCCTCGACAAGCCTCCAGTACAGGCTTCCGCTCGTCGACAGCGTCGTCTACGCGACTCCCCTGCGAGGCAACGCGGTGCTCTGGACGCAGGATGCCCACTTCGACGGTTTGCCCGGTGTACGCTACTTCGCGAAGTGTTAGCGACCGACCATCCCGGCGACGGAACCCGCTTTCGTATTCGTGCGCCATCCGGGAATCGATGCGAACGGCGCGGGAACACCCTCCTTCGCGAGGATTCGAGTCCCGAGTTTCGTGCTTTGCGCCGCCGTTAGGTGGCCGCCGTCGTAGTACTTGGGCTCACCGTTCGGCTCGAATGCGCTGCATGTCCCGCCGGGACAAAGATATTCGTTCGCATCGAAGTAGCGGACATTCGGCGTCGCCTGCGCGAAAGCGCGCAGCTCTGCGTTGGCCTTCCGGATGTTAGCTGCCAGCGGAACGCCCGATTCGGGACATGCGAGGAACGGATACGACAACGACTTCTCACGGCAGCGCCGGTCGTAGCCGGGAATCTCAGGGACCTTGCCGATCAGGATCACGAGCTTGCCAGACGAAGCGAGTGCCTGTGCGGTTTCGAAGAGCGCCGGCAGGAACTCGCCCGACGTCGCCTGGTACGCAGTCCACGACGCGGCCATCATCACGACGTCGAACCGGTCGACAACGGGCGCGACGAGATGCAGCGAATCGACGCAGTCACGCTGGCGCGCGGGCTCGACGAATCGCCGCGCATCGGAGCGCAGCGGAGGACAGGAGCCAACCTCGACGTTGCGAAAGCGGAAGCCCGCCTGCTTCGCGAACACTTCGATCATGCCAATATAGTGCGCGGCATTCGAGTCGCCCCACAGGATCGCGCGCGGCTCATCTTCCTTAGGTGCGCCGAGAACGCAGCGTTCGTCGCGCGTGTCGCGCAACGCGAGACGCTGCCGCTGGCAGGCCCAGTCGAACGCGAGCGCCGGCGCGGTCGCCAAGCGCACGCGCGCCAAACGCTGCCGGAACGCGTCCGAATGCAGGCCCAGCAGGCCAGTCGGCGCCGGGTAGAGCGTGACAAGCGCAAACAGCACGACGATGCCGCCGGGAACGACGTATTGCCGCGCGATCACGCGCGGCGCACGCTCTCTCGAGCGACGGGCCGGAATCTCGACGAACCGGTACGACATCCACGCCAGCGCCATGGTCGCGAGGAACAGAGTCGCGCCTGGCGCAAGCCCTATTTCACCATAGCCATACCGGTACAGCGCAAGGAGCGGCCAGTGCCACAGGTAGGCCGAATAGGAGACGAGGCCGATTTCGACGAGACCGCGCATCGCGAGGCCGCGCGAAACGGCATTGGTTCGGCAATGCCCGGCGAAGATGATCATCGCGGTTCCGAGCGTCGGCGGAACGGCGAGCCAGCCGGGAAAGCTCACGCGGTCGCTCAACAGCAACAGCGAGGCGAGAAGCATGATCAGCCCCATGCCGGCGAGGGAAGCCGCCGGCATCTTGGGCCAGCGCGTCTCGGCGTGCTTGACGACCGCAAGGGCAACGAGCGCGCCGAGCGCAAGCTCGCCTGCACGCGTCGGCAGCATGTAGTACGCGAATTGCGGATGCGCGTCGACGAGTGCCTGCCCCAGCGCGAACGACGCGACCGCAACGACCACGACTCCGGCGGCAAAGCGCGCGGCACGCTCTGACCGATACAGCAACATGAGCGCGAGCGGCCAGAACAGGTAGAACTGCTCCTCGACGCCGAGGGACCACAGGTGCAGCAACGGCAGTTGCGACGTGTCGATCGCGAAGTAGCTGTCGCCCGTGTAGAGCCAGAAATAGACGTTGGCGAGCGAAGCGACCGAAGCGACCGCCGACTTGGCGGCCGACCGCGCATCCTCCGGAAGCATCAGAAGCTCTGCAAGAAACAGCGTCGCGCCGACGACGACGAGCATCGCCGGCGCGATGCGCTTGACGCGACGCCGATAGAACTCGAGCAGCGAGAAGCGGCCGTGCTCGATCTCGCGCAGGATGTTGCGCGTGATCAGGAACCCGGAGATCACGAAGAAGATGTCGACGCCGACGAATCCGCCGGGCAGCAGTTTTTTGTCGAGATGAAAAAAGATGACGGACAGAACCGCGATGGCGCGAAGCCCGTCGACGTCGGGTCGGTAGTCGCCGCTCGTATGCGGCGCCTCGCGACCGCGCATCGCGGCGTCGCGGTGCTTGCCGGCCGCGTTGAGTGGGCGGCTGGTCGGCATGTCGAGGAAGCGGCGAGACATCAGCGACATGCCGGGCGACCATACCCGCCGCCGCCCGGCGTTTCGATGACAAACACGTCACCCGCGTTCATCTCGACCTTGAACGTGGCGCCGTACTCCTCGCGGGCGCCGCCGACGCGCTCGACATAGTTGCGGCCGACCGCGCCCGGCGCGCCTCCGTTCACGCCGAACGGCGCGACGCGCCGGTGATTCGCAAGCATCACCGCGGTCATCGGTTCGAGGAAGCGAACGCGCCGCATCGCGCCATCGCCGCCGCGATGGGCGCCGCGTCCGCCGCTTCCGTGTCGAATCGAGAATTCCTCGAGACGCACGGGAAAGCGCCATTCGAGCACTTCGGGATCGGTGAGGCGCGAATTGGTCATGTGCGTCTGTACGACGCTCGCCCCGTCGAAATCGGGCCCTGCACCCGAGCCGCCTGCGATCGTCTCGTAATACTGGTAGCGATCGTTGCCGAACGTGAAGTTGTTCATCGTTCCCTGCGATGCCGCAAGCACGCCGAGCGCGCCGTACAGCGTGTCGGTGATCGTCTGCGACGTCTCGACATTGCCCGCGACGACGGCGGCCGGGTAGCGGGGCGCGAGCATCGAGTTCTGCGGAATCACGATCGAAAGCGGCTCGAGGCAACCGGCGTTCATCGGAATGTCGTCGTCGACGAGCGTACGGAAGACGTAGAGGACGGCGGCCTTGCACACCGCCGACGGCGCATTGAAGTTGGTCGGCTGTTGCGGGCTCGTGCCGGTGAAGTCGATCGTCGCCGACCGAGCCTCATGATTCACGCTGACGGCGACGTGAATCACGGCGCCGCTGTCCATCTCGTAGGCAAACTTGCCGTCGGAAAGGGCGCCGACGACGCGGCGCACCGCTTCTTCGGCGTTGTCCTGCACGTGCTTCATGTACGCGCGCACCACCGGCAGGCCGAAATGCGCGACCATTTTGCGAAGCTCCTCGGCGCCTTTCGCGCACGCCGCGACCTGGGCGCGAAGGTCAGCGAGGTTCTGCTCGACGTTTCGCGCGGGATAACGACCGGACGACAGGATCGCGTGCATCGCGTCGTCGAGGAAGCGACCGTCGGCGACGAGTTGAACGTTGTCGAGCAGCACGCCCTCCTCGTCGACATGCGTGGAGTCGGGCGGCATCGAACCGGGCGTGATGCCGCCGATGTCGGCGTGATGGCCGCGCGAGGCGACGAAAAACTGCGGAGAAAATGGGGCCAGGGTCGATTTTTTGTAAGCTTCTCCCGCAGCCGTCGCCTCCGGAAAAATCGACCCTGGCCCCATTTTCACGTGGTCGATGTACACCGGCGCGATGACGGTCACATCGGGCAAATGCGTGCCGCCGTTGTAAGGCGCATTCAGGACATAAACGTCGCCGGGCTTCATCGTCGCCCGGCGGCGCTCGATGATCGTCGCAACGCTCTCGCCCATCGAGCCCAGGTGCACCGGCATGTGCGGCGCATTGGCGATCAGGTGGCCGTCGGCGTCGAACAGCGCGCACGAGAAGTCGAGCCGCTCCTTGATGTTGACGGAATACGACGTGTTCGCAAGCGTCACGCCCATCTGCTCGGCGATCGCCATGAACAGGTTGTTGAACACTTCGAGCATCACCGGATCGGCGCTCGTGCCGATCGCATGCGCTCGAACGATCGGCGTCACGCGCTCGAGGATCAGGTGGTCGCGCGCGGTCAGCGCTGCCCGCCATCCCGGTTCGACGATCGTCGTCGCATTCCGCTCACGGATGATCGCGGGCCCGTCGATCGCATCGCCTGGCCGAAGATCTTCCCGCGCGTAGACCGCCGCGTCGCGCCATTCACCCTGCGTGTAGACGGGACGACGGCGGAAGGGAACGAGCGGTCCTTCCCGCGGCGCGAACGACGGACGCTCGTCATCGGCATCGTGCGACGTGCCGATCGCCTCGACGGCGATCGCTTCGATCACGAGCGCCTTGCCGGGCATCAGGAATCCGTACTGGCGCCGATAGCGCTCCTCGAAGTCACGCACAAGCGCGCCGAGATCGTCGTGCATCGGCACGGCGAGCGTCGTATCGGTGCCGTCGTATTTGACCTGCAGCGTGTGCTCGCAACGAATGCGTGACGCCGCAATGCCTTGCGCGTGCACGTCCTCGCGCGCGGCCGCATCGAGCGAGCGAAACGCCTCGGAAGCCGCGTGAAGCGACGCCTCCGACAATCGCGCCTCGATCGCCTGCTGGCGAAGCGCGCGCACATCGGCGAGGCCCATCCCGTACGCCGAGAGCACGCCCGCCAGCGGATGAATGAACACGCGCGTCATCCCGAGCGAATCGGCGACGCGGCACGCATGCTGCCCGCCCGCGCCGCCGAACGAGCAGAGTGTGTACGCGGTCACGTCGTAGCCGCGCGCGACCGAGATGTGCTTGATCGCGTTTGCCATGTTCTCGATCGCGATGTCGAGGAAGCCGTCGGCGATCTGCTCGGGCGTGCGGTCCAGTCCCGTGCTCGAGGCGATGTCGCGGCCGAGTGCCGCGAATTTTTCGCGAACGACGTACCCATCGAGCGGCGCATCGCCGTTCGCGCCGAACACTTTGGGAAATAGCTCGGGATCGAGCTTGCCGACCATCACGTTGCAGTCGGTGACCGTCAGCGGACCGCCGCGACGATAGCTTGCCGGTCCGGGATTCGCGCCCGCCGATTGCGGTCCGACGCGAAAGCGCGAACCGTCGAACGTACAGATCGAGCCTCCGCCCGCGGCGACCGTATGGATGCTCATCATCGGCGCGCGCAGGCGCACGCCGGCGACTTCGGTGACGAACGCGCGCTCGTATTCGCCGGCCCAGTGCGTGACGTCGGTCGACGTGCCGCCCATGTCGAACGCGATGATCTTGTCGAACCCCGCGAGTCGCGACACCTCCACCGCGCCGACAATGCCGCCCGCCGGACCGGACAGGATCGCGTCCTTGCCCTGGAAGCGATGCGCGTCGGTGAGGCCGCCGGAGGATTGCATGAATTGCAAACGAAACGCGCCGTCGCTCTCGCCTGACAGATCGCGTTCCACCTCCTCCACATACCGCCGCAGAATCGGCGACAGATACGCGTCGACAACCGTCGTATCCCCGCGCGAGACGAGCTTCATCAGCGGACTCACCTCGTGCGACACGGAGACCTGTGCAAAACCGATCGCCTTCGCGAGCTCGGCCACTGCGCGCTCGTGCTGCGGATAGCGGTAACCGTGCATCAGCACGATCGCGAGCGCGCGAATGCCCGCCGCGAACGCGTCGCGAAGCGCTGGCTCGAGCGTCGCGAGATCGATGGGCCGCACGATGTCACCGCGCGCGCCGATGCGCTCGTCCACCTCGATCACGCGCTCATAAAGTTGCGCGGGACGCTCGATCTTGCGCACGAAAAGCTTCGCCCGATGCTGATAAGCGATCCGAAGCGCATCGCCGAAACCGCGCGTGATGACGAGCGCCGTTCGCTCGCCCGTGCGCTCGAGCAGCGCGTTCGTCGCGACCGTCGTGCCCATCTTGATGGCCTCGACGGCATCCGGCGGAATCGGTGCGTCGGCCGGAAGACCGAGGATCTCGCGAATGCCATGCACGGCCGCGTCGCGATAGCGCTCCGGATTGTCCGAGAGCAGCTTGTGCGTGACGAGCGTGCCGTCGCCGCGCCGCGCGACGATGTCGGTGAACGTACCGCCGCGATCGATCCAGAATTGCCAGCGGCCGTCCGATGTGCGGCGATTGGTCATGACGTGCGCGTCGCGTGAAAGGGGTGACGGATGGCGCGACAAAGCGCTACAAACCGAGATAGGCACGCCGCACTTCGTCCGACGCGCCGATGTCCCTGGCGCTGCCGGCGAGCGCGATGCGACCGCTTTGCATCACGAACGCGCGCGACGCGAGCTCGAGCGCGCGAGCGACGTTCTGCTCGACGAGCAGGATCGACGTACCGTCCCGGTTCAAGCTCGCGAGTGTATCGAACACGGTTTCGACGAGTCGCGGCGACAAGCCCAGGCTCGGCTCGTCGACGAGCAAAAGACGCGGACCGCTCATCAGCGCGCGCCCGATCGCGAGCATCTGCCGCTCGCCGCCCGAAAGCGTGCCAGCGACTTGCGTGCGGCGCTCGGCAAGCCGCGGAAAAAGGGTAAAGACGCGCTCGATTCGCTCGTGCGCCGTCGCCTCGTCGTCGACGACGTACGCCCCAAGCCGCAGGTTGTGCTCGACCGTTTGCCGCGCGAACACGCGTCCGCCCTCGGGAATGAGCGCCATCCCGCGGCGCACGAGCGCGTCAGGAGCGAATCCCGCCACATCTGCGCCATCGAATCGCACGCGGCCGCTTTGCAGGCGAACCGCACCGACGATCGCGAGCAGAGTGCTCGACTTGCCCGCCCCGTTCGCGCCGAGGAGCGCGGTAATCTCGCCCGCGCCCACCTCGAGTGAAATGCCGCGCACGGCCTGCACGCCGCCGTACGCGACGCGCAGATCGTCGACGGACAGGATCGGAACGTGGCCTACGGGCGTCTCCCGAGATACGCCTCGATCACCGCCGGGTCGCGCACCACCTCGGCCGGCGCCTTCGCGGCGATGACCTGCCCGAAATCCAGCACCAGCACGCGATGCGCGAGGCGCATGACGACTTCCAGCACGTGCTCGACGATCACGAGCGTGACGCCGCGCGCATGGATCGCGCGCAGGATCTCGACGAGCGCGATCGTTTCGGTCGGATTGAGCCCACCCGCCACTTCGTCGAGCAACAGAAGCGCTGGCGACGTCGCGAGCGCACGCGCAAGCTCGAGCCGTTTCTGGCCTGCGACGTTGAGCTCGCCCGCGCGCGCCATCGCGCGATCGCGAAGGCCGACCGCCTCGAGCACGCGGCGGCTCTCGTCCTTCGCACGCGTGGGATCGCGATGATGCAGAAGCGCGCCGACGGCGACGTTGTCGAGCACGCTCATCGCACCGAACGAGCGCGGAATCTGCCACGTGCGAGCGAGACCGAGCGCGGCGATCGCCTCGGGTGCGCGGCCGGCGATCTCGGCATCGCGCAAGCGAACGCTGCCCGACGTCGGCGCATCGTGGCCTGCGATGCAGTTGAAGAGCGTGCTCTTGCCCGCGCCGTTCGGGCCGATGATCGCGACGATGTCGCCTTCGTCGACGCTGAAGCTCACGTTGCGATTCGCGACGAGGCCGCCGAAACGCTTGCTGAGCTTCGCGACTTCAAGCAGCGGCACGGCGCCACCGAAGCGTGATCAAGCCGCGCGGGAGGAACAGGCTCACGAGGACGATCGCGACCCCGTAAAGCAGGAGATCGAAACCCTTTCCCGACCCGCCCATCGCGACGCGCATGCCTTCGGCCAGAGGGATGAGCAGCGCCGCTCCAAGCCACGGGCCGACGATCGTTCCAACGCCGCCGAGGATGGCAACCAGCACGATCTGAATCGAAAGCGTCAGGCTGAACGCGGAATCCGGATCGATGAATCCCACGTATATCGCATAGAAACCGCCCCAGATCCCGGTGAGCGCCGCAGACAGCACGAATGCGAGCATCTTGTAGCGCTCGGCTGGCACGCCGAGTGCGCGCGCGGCCGCCTCGTCGCCGTTGATCGCGCGCCAGTAGTAGCCGGGTTTCGCACGCACCAGCGCCAGCGTCGCGGCGAACGTCGCGACCGCGAGCGCGAACGCGATCCAGTAATACGGAACGCGCGATCGGAACAACAGCAGACGAAAGCTGTCGGCAATCGGCGCCTCGATCCCCGTTGCACCGCCCGCAAAGCTCCAGTTCACCATCAACACGTGCGCGACGGCGAGCACGGCGATCGTCGCCATCGCGAAATAGTGACCGGTGAGGCGGAGCGTCGGGCGGCCGACGACGAGCGCGATCGCAGCGGCGACGATGCCGCCGGCGGGAATGCCGATCCACGGCGTCACGTTCGCATGACGAAGCAGGAGCAGCGTCGCATACCCGCCAACGCCGAGAAACACCGCGTGGCCGAACGAGACGCGCCCCAGAAAACCGCCGACCAGGTTCCACGCCGCGCCAAGCGCACCGTACATCAGCGCGGTGACGACGATCTGCTGATAGAAGGGATCCGGAAACGCGAACGGGAAGATCGCGAGCGCGACGACGGCGATCGCCGCGATCACCACCGGCCGAACAAGCCGCGGGGCCGGTACCACAGCACGAGCAGGAAGATCACGAAGATGCTTGCCGTCTTGTAGGCCGGCTCGAACCAGTAGCCGGTAAGCGACTCGACGACGCCGATCAGAATGCCCGACAAAAACGCGCCGGGCAGCGAGCCGAACCCGCCCATTGCGACGGCGACGAAAGCCAGCAATACGAACACGGCGCCTACCGACGGAAACACGTAGAAGAAAGAGGTGAGCAATGCGCCGGTCACGCCAACCGCAGCGCTGCCGAGCATCCACACTTGCGCGTTGACGCGGTCGCAGGCAATGCCGACGAGCGAAGCCGCCTGTCGATCCTCGGCCACGGCCTGCAACGCATGCCCCCAGCGCGTGCGATACACGAGCACGAACAGGACGATGATCATCGCGAGCGCGACTAGACCGGTTGCAACTTGAGGGCGGCCGAGCGAAATACCGCCGAGCCTGATCGAGCCCGAGAGCCACGTATCGGGCAGGTTGCGGTAGTCGGGCGAGAACGCGATGAACGCGAGCTGGCGCAGGACGAGGCCCAATCCGAACGTCGCGAGGATGACGATCATCGCCGGGGCGCGCGAAAGCGGCCGGATGATGAGCGCGTAAGCGAGAAAGCCAACCAACGCGAGCGCGCACGCGGCGATTGGCGCCGACAGCGTCGGATCGACGTGGCCGAGCGTGAAGAGCCAGTAGGCGACGTACATCGCGAGCATCAGGAAATCGCCATGCGCGAAATTGATGACGTCGGTGATGCCCCAGATCAGCGCGAGGCCGACCGCGACCGCCGCGTAGACCAGCCCGTTGAAGAGCCCGGTCGAAAGCGCTTCGAGCATGCGCCTGCGGACGCTTCAGTGCTTCCAGGCGAACGGCAGCTTCGGCAGATCCTTGTTCTGCTCGTAGCGGTCGGGCCATACGGTCGCATACTGCGTGCCGACGAGCTGCAGGATCAGGCCCTGTCCGCGCTCGTTCTGCCCGTTCGCATCGAACTTGACGCCCGCCCACGGCATCACGATCTGGTCGGCGGACAGGTCGGTCGCGGCAAGCGCCTGCCGAATCGCGTCGGGCTTGGTCGATCCGGCGCGGTCGATCGCCGACGCGAGTACGAGCATGCCCTGCAGCGAGCGCGCGCTGTTGCCGTTCAGATTCTTGCCGCCGCTGCGCGACTTGAACATGTCGTTGAGCTGCTTTATCACCGGCTTGATCGTGTCGAGATCGTTCGCCCACACGTCGCGCGTCAGCACACCCTGCACCTGCGGCCCGACTTCCGAGACGAAGCGCGAGTCGATGAATCCCGCGTCGTTCGCGAGAAACACCGGCGGCGCATAGCCGGTTTCGCGCATCGTGCGAACGAACAGGATCGCGTCCGACGTGTAGCTCGCGAAGATCGCGACGTCGGGCTTCGCCTGCGCGAGCTTTTGCGTCTCCGCATTCACCGATGCCGTGCCGGCCGAGTAAGCGATGTTCGCGACGACGTCGCGTCCCGACTGCTTCGCGAACTTCTCGACCGCCTTCGACGTGTTGACGCCGAAATCGGTGTTTTCGAAGACGACGGCGATCCGCTTCGTCGGAACGCTCTTCACCGTGTCGAGGAAACGCATCATGTCGGCGATGAACGTTTCGTCGTTGGGCGTCGTGCGGAAGAACCACTTGTAGCCGCGCTCCGTGAGATCGGGGCTGCTCGATTCCGGATTGAGGAACGGCATCCCGCGCTGCTCGGCGATGCGGCTTGTCGTCTTGGTCACGGCGGACTGGTACGCGCCGATCAGCGCGACGACGTGCTCCTGATCGATCAGCCGCTGCGCTTCCGCCTGCCCGACCTCGGGCTTGCCCTGCGAGTCGGCGAACACGACCTCGATCTTCGCGTTCGAAAGGTGCGGCAGCCCCGCGCCCGCAGCGAGCGGAATGTCCTTCAGCTCGGTATGCGGCGCGTTGATCACCTCGACGGCAAGCTCGATCGCCTGCTTGAGCTCGCTGCCGGTCGATGCCAACGCGCCGCTCAACGGATAGATCGCACCGATCCTGATCGTGGTGTCGGCCGCAACGGCCGCATGGGTAAGCGCAAGGGCGAACCCGGTCATCAGCACTGCGAGCAGCTTCTTCATGGGCTCCTTCGTCGGTGGGTTTCAGCCTCTTGTCATCATACCCAAACAGCACGCCGCCGACCGGTTTTCGAGGGCCGCCGAGGTGGACATTCGAAGGTTGCGATCCCTGCTACCATCCGTCCGCCTTGCCGCAGCATGATGAAAACGTGAAGCGAACGAGCATGCCGGACGCGACGACGACGCGGTCCACCGGGGACGCGGGCGATCCGACCGCCGACGACGCCTTGATCGACGCGTTCTGTGACGCGCTTTGGCTCGCCGATGGTCTCGCGGCGGCGTCGCTTGCGAGCTATCGCCGCGACGTCGCATCGTTTGGCGCATGGCTCGCGAAGCGAAACCGCATGCTGCCTGGCGTCGCGCGCGGCGACGTCGAGCAGTGGCTCGCCGATCAGTTCGCGGCGAAGGCGAAGGCGACATCCATCGCGCGGCGCCTCTCGGCGCTTCGCCGCTTCTATCGCTTTGTGCTCGACCGCGGGCAAATCCGCGAGGACCCGACGCTTCGCGTGCGCGCGCCAAAGAAGCCGCGTCGGCTGCCGAAGCTATTGTCCGAAGCACAGGTTGAAGCGCTGCTCGCGGCGCCCGATACGCGCACGCCGCTGGGTTTGCGAGATCGCGCGATGCTCGAAACGCTTTACGCAACCGGGCTTCGCGTCTCCGAATTGACCGGACTTACCCGCTCGCAGCTCGCGCACGATGCCGGCGTCGTGCGCGTGATCGGCAAGGGGAACAAGGAGCGCCTGGTGCCGGTCGGTGACGAAGCGGTCGCATGGCTTTTGCTTTATCTGCGCGAAGCCCGGCCGTTGCTCGCAGGCAACGCGAAGCGCGACGAGCTCTTCCTCACGGCGCGCAAGGCGCCCCTCACGCGCCAGGCCTTCTGGGCGCTGATCAAGCGCTACGCGGTTCGCGCAGGCATTGCCAGGGCGTCCCTGTCGCCGCACGTCGTGCGTCATGCGTTCGCGACGCATCTTCTGAACCACGGCGCAGACCTTCGCGTCGTGCAGTTGCTGCTCGGCCACGCGGATATCACGACGACGACGATTTACACGCACGTCGCGCGCGAACGGCTCAAGCAACTGCACGCGGCGCACCACCCGCGCGGATAGGGTCATGCGCGATAACGAGCATTCACCGCTGATCCCGGAAGGCGTCGAGGGCGACGCGATCCGCGACGCGTTCCTCGCCGACGAGCGCACGATGCTGATCGCGCTCGCCTCGCAACTCCACGACGATGCGCAAACCGCGAACGCGGTCGGCGCACGGGCGCGGGCATGGGTCGAGTCGCTGCGCGCCGATCGCGGCTCGCAAGCCGGTATCGAATCGTTTCTGCAGCAATACGATTTGGCCACGCCCGAAGGCGTGCTGCTGATGTGCATCGCCGAGGCGCTGTTGCGCATCCCCGACACGGCGACCGCCGACGCGCTGATCCGCGACAAGCTCTCGCGCGGCGACTGGGAGCAGCATCTCGGCGCGTCCGACTCGCTGCTCGTCAACGCGTCGTCATGGGGATTGATGCTGACGGGCAAGCTGACGCGCATCGATCGCGACGATGCGCGCGATCCGCGCGCGTGGTACGAGCGCTTCGTCGCGCGCGCCGGCGAGCCGGTCGTGCGTCTCGCGATCCGCCAGGCGATGAAGCTGATGGCCGAGCAGTTCGTGCTCGGCCGCACGATCGAGGAAGCGGTCGAGCGAAGCGATGCGACATGGCGGCACTCGTACGACATGCTGGGCGAGGCCGCGGTGACGGCGGAAGACGCCGCGCGCTACTTCGATTCGTATCGGCACGCGATCGCGACGATCGGCAAGTCCAGCCATGCGGATTTTGCAGCGGGCACGATGGATCATGGCGACCCGATCTTCGCGCGTCCATCGATATCCGTGAAATTGTCGGCGCTGCATCCGCGCTACGAATATCCGCAACGCGCACGCGTGCTGGCCGAGCTGGTTCCGCGCGTCGTGGCGCTCGCGCGCGATGCGAAAAGCGCCCGCATCGGCATGACCATCGACGCCGAGGAAGCCGAGCGCCTCGAGCTTTCGCTCGAGATCTTCGCGCGCGTTCGAGACGATCCGGCGCTCGCCGACTGGAACGGACTCGGCCTTGCTGTGCAGGGGTACCAGAAGCGCGCACGCGCCGTCGTCGGCTTCATCGCCGTACTCGCACGGCGAAGCGGCACCCGCGTTCCCGTGCGATTGGTCAAGGGCGCCTATTGGGACACCGAGATCAAGCGCGCGCAGGTGCAGGGACTCGCCGGCTACCCGGTGTTCACGCGGAAGGCGCACACCGACGTCTCGTACCTCGCCTGCGCGAACGCGCTGCTCGAAGCCGGCGACGCGGTCTATCCGATGTTCGCGACCCACAACGCGCATACGATCGGGTGGGTAACGACGCACGCCGCGCGCACGGGCGTCCGCGAATACGAATTCCAGCGTCTGTTCGGCATGGGCGAGGCGCTGTACCGGCGCGTGTTCGCCGACGACGCGGCGCATGTGGCGTGCCGCGTGTATGCGCCGGTTGGCGGCCATCGCGATCTTTTGCCCTACCTCGTGCGACGGCTGCTGGAAAACGGCGCGAACACGTCGTTCGTCAATCGCATCGGCGATCCGCGCATCGAGATCGACGAGGTCGTTGCCGATCCGCTCGCCCGTGCGCGCTCGTGGGATTTTGCGCCGTCGCCGCGGATTCCGCTGCCCCGCGACTTGTTTGCGCCCAAGCGTCGAAATTCGGAGGGTGTCTCGCTTGCCGATCAGCAGGCGATGCGCACGCTCGACGATGCGATCGCGCAAAACGCGTCGGTCCATTGGAATGCCGCGCCGACGATCGCTCCCGTGACGAATGCGCCGCGCGACGTCTTCTCGCCCGCGGATCGACGTGACGCGATCGGAACAGTCGTCGATGCCGACGATGCGAGCGTCGAGCTCGCACTGGCGACGCTCGTCGAAGGGCAGCGCGAATGGGATTCGCGGCCCGCCCACGAGCGTGCGGCGATCCTCGAACGCGCGGCCGATGCGATCGAGGCAAAACGGCCGCTGCTCGTCGCGATGCTCGCGCGTGAAGCGGGCAAGACCCGAAGCGCAGCCATCGCCGAAGTGCGCGAGGCCGCGGATTTCTGCCGCTATTACGCGGCGCAGGCGCGCGAGCGCTTCAACGATCCGCTGTCGCTTCCGTCGCCGACCGGCGAGACGAACACGCTCACGCTTCGCGGCCGCGGCGTGTTCGCATGCATCTCGCCCTGGAATTTTCCGCTTGCGATCTTCACCGGACAGGTCAGCGCAGCGCTCGGCGCTGGCAACGCGGTCGCCGCGAAGCCCGCCGAGCAGACGCCGCTGATCGCCGTGCATGTGGTTCGCCTGTTGCACGAAGCGGGCGTTCCGCGCGATGCGCTGGCGCTGTTGCCGGGTGCGGGCGAAATGGTCGGCGCACGATTGGTCGCAGATCCGCGAATCGCCGGCGTTGCATTCACCGGCTCGACCGCGGTCGCGAGCGCCATCGCGCAATCGCTCGCCACACGAACGCCAATAGTGCCGCTGATTGCCGAAACCGGCGGCCAGAACGCGATGATCGTCGACAGCTCGGCGCTCGCCGAGCAGGTGGTCGCCGATGTCGTGCAGTCCGCGTTCGACAGCGCCGGACAGCGCTGCTCGTCGCTTCGCGTGCTATGCCTGCAGGAGGACATCGCGCCGCGCGTGACCGAGCTTCTGATCGGCGCGATGGATCAGCTCGCAATCGGAAATCCCAGGGACCTTGCAACGGACGTGGGTCCGGTGATCGACGAGGGCGCACGCGATGCGCTCGAAGCGCATCTTCGCGCGATGGCGGAGCTCGGTCTCGTGCGCCACCGCGTCGCGCTGCCGGACGCCTGTACTCATGGCACGTTCGTCGCGCCGACGCTGATCGTGCTCGATCGGATGGATCGGCTCACGCAGGAAGTGTTCGGGCCGGTCGTGCACGTGATCGCGTGGCGCGCGAGCGAGCTCGCTCGCCTCGTCGACGCCATCAACGCGTTCGGCTACGGCCTGACGCTCGGCATCCACAGCCGCGTCGACGCGACGATCGAGCGGATCGTCGCGCGCGCTCGCGTCGGCAACGTCTACGTCAATCGCAACATGATCGGCGCGGTCGTCGGCATGCAGCCATTCGGCGGCGAAGGACTGTCGGGCACCGGACCCAAGACGGGCGGGCCCAACTATTTGCCGCGCTTCGCGGTGGAGCGCACCTTGTCGATCAATACGTCGGCGGCGGGGGGAAATGCGGCGCTGCTCGCGCAGGACGAGCTTGACTAGAACCTATCTCAAATTCGCTTGAGGAGCATCGTGATGCTCGCCAGCTCGACGAATCCGAGGAAATTGCTGGCGTAGTAATCCCATCGAGTAACGAGCCGCCGCTTCCACTGTAGCCATGCAAAAAAGCGTTCCACCAACCACCGACGTGCATAGCGCCGCAGGCGCCGTCCGTCCTGGGTCTTGAGCGTGCGATTCGACCGATGAGGCGAAATCATCTCTACGCCTTGCTGTTTCAGTTTCTCGTCCAGCGCGTCGCTGTCGTACGCCTTGTCGCCGATCAGGTTCTCCGGCTTCGCCTCGATCATGTAGAAGTCGAAGCTCAGCTGCACGAGCGTGACTTCGTGATGATTCGCAGCATGCGTGCTCACCGACAGCGGAAGGCCGTTGCGATCGACGATCGCCATGATCTTGGTGCCCTTGCCACGTCGGGTCGGACCGATCTCGGCACCACCACCCTTGGCACTGGCAAACGTCGCATCGATGAAACACTCGCTCTCGTCAATGTCGCCGCGGTCGCGAAGTTCATTCGCCAAATCGGCCAAGACTGCGCGCAAGATTTCTCGCTCGCACCACTGTCGAAAGCGACGGTGCACCGTCTTGTAGTTGGGATAACACTGCGGGAGCATGTGCCACTGTGCCCCTGTGTTCAGAATCCACAACACAGCTTCCAGCACTTGCCGCGCCGGCACTGGCCGGCGACCAGGACGCTCTGGCGGAATGGTTTCCTCCGGAAAATGCTCCCGGATACGTTCCCATTGTTCGTCAGTCAAGCGCAGCACGAACGCGATTCCATGAATTCGCTCTCGTGCTCACAAGCATTGTGAGCTCTCGACACCGGGCAACGCGACCGGTGCGATCGATTGATCTTGCGTGCGTTCCACCCGCGTTCGATGCGCGCCGTTGGCCCGGTCGCGATAGACCTCGAGCACGCGCGGAGCGACGTCGACGATCCACACCTCCCGGACGCCGTGGTCGGCGTAGAGGCGCAGCTTCGTCGTCCGATCGTATTGCAGCGTCGTATCGGATACTTCGCGCCAATATCCCGGTCTCGCCCATCTCGTGAAACCGGGCGATCGTGAGGCGCGCGCGGGTCGGCGTCGAAACGTCGTTCATGCGAACCATTCTACCGGCGCGCGCGCAACGCGCGCTCCAGCGTCTCGATCCTTTGCATCAATCGCAGCAAAACGGTGAGCGCGTGTGCGTCGTCGAGCGCGAAATCGTCGCGCAGCCGGCGCGCGGTGCGCGCAGTCACGACGCAGCGCGCGCTGAAGCGCCATGCACCCGCCACGTCGCGCACCTCGAGCGCGCCGCAATCGACGAGCATCGAAAGCTCGGTCTCGGTCAACCCCGACTGCTCGATCAGCTCGGCGATCGTGAGCGCGCCGCTGTCGTCGAGAATGACGGCGCTCGTCGATTCGATCTTCACCATTTCGTAGTTCCTAACCCGACATGTGCGCGCGCGGATTGAACGTCGACGCATCCTGCAATTGCTGGAAGAGCGCACGCTGGCGATCGTCGACGACGGTCGGCACCGCGATCTGCGCCACCGCATAGAGATCGCCGGTCGTGCCGTCGGGACGCGAGAGCCCGCGTTTCGACAGGCGAAGCTTCTGGCCCGCGTGCGTGCCGGCCGGCACCTTGAGCGTCACGTGACCGGCGGGCGTCGGCAACTCGACGCTCGCGCCGAGCACCGCTTCCCACGGCGCGAGCGGCAGATCCATGTAAAGGTCGAGGCCTTCGGCGCGATAGAGGGGATGCGATTGGACCTCGATGTCGAGATAGAGATCGCCGTCGCGGCCGCCGTTGAAGCCCTTGCCGCCCTTGCCGGGCACACGCAGCTTCTGGCCGTCGGAGACGCCTTTCGGAATGCGCACGCGAATCTTGTGCGGCACGCGGCGCACGACGCCGTTCGCATCCGGCTCGGCCACGGACATGTCGAACTCGACCTCGGTGCCCTTGTAAGCCTGATCGAACGAGATGCGCACTGCTGCCTCGAAATCCTGGCCGGGAATCGGCATGTCGGCGCGGCGTGCGCCGCCACGACCGCGTCCGGCGATGCCCGCGAAAAGATCCGCGAGATCGACATCGTCGAACGAGAACGAGCCGCCGCCTCCCGGCTGCTCGCCGAACGAGCGCTCCCAACCCGGCGGCGGCTGGAACTGCTCGCCCGGCGCATGCGACCCGAGCTGGTCGTATGCGGCGCGCTTCTCGGGATCCTTGAGCGTTTCGTACGCCTCCGAGACTTCCTTGAATTTCTCCTCGGCGCCCGCCTCTTTCGAGACGTCAGGATGGTACTTGCGCGCGAGCTTGCGATACGCGGCCTTGATCTGTGCGTCGGTGGCGGTCTTCGACACGCCGAGCGTGGCGTAGTAGTCCTTGTATTTCATTGGGCCCCCACGCTCGTGGCTTCGCCGCTTCGCTGCCCCCCGAGGGGGAGCAATTCGTGCTCGCGGCGGCCCTTCGCGCTCATCATCCGCATCCCGCGCCAATCACGTTGGTCACGCGATCACTGCAGCTTGATCGTCCCGTCGAACGAGACCTGGATGTTCAAGCCCTGCACCACGAGCGTCATGTGCGCGGGAAAGCTCTCGGTACCCTTGATCGCGCCGTTTTCGATGCCCTGCGCGACCGCGCGCTCGATCTCGCGCTGCGAGCCGATGCCGACGACCTTCAGGAATTTGCGAATGCTGATGTTGAACGTCTCGTCATCCATTTCGTTCTCCTTTGGATTCTGGTCATTCTAGCGAGGATGCCGCTCGATCCCGCATGGCGGCATGGCGTTCGATCGCGACGCCGATCTCGCGCACGTGAGGCACCGGTCCGAGCTTCGATGCGCGCAGTTTCACCGATTGCGCGCCGAATTCGTCGAGCACGATCGCGGCAATCGACTCGGCGAAGCGCTCGAGCAGTGGATGCGGATTCCCGGCTGCAAACGCCCGAAGCCGCGCGACCACCGCCTCGTAATCGATCGCATGGGCAAGCTCGCCGGTTTGAAACGCACGCGATGAGGGTAATCCGATTTCGAGATCGACGCAGAGCGTCTGCAGCAACTCGCGCTCCCACGCCTTGCCGCCCACTCTTGCGGAAAGGCGCAAGTCGCGAATGAAGATCGTGTTCACGAAAGGACTTTGCAAGCAGACGCCGACGAGCGCGAAAAAGCGTAGCCCGGCGAGCGCACACGTCGGCGCGACGCGACATCCGGGATAGAATCGCGCCCAATCTTACCGAAGGACGCTCGCTCCCCGTGATAGCCATGCTGGCGCTGATCGTCGGCGCCTACCTGCTCGGCTCGCTTTCGTTCGCGGTGATCGTCAGCCGCACGTTCGGCTTGCCCGATCCGCACGACTACGGCTCGCACAATCCCGGTGCGACGAACGTGCTTCGCACCGGGAACCGCGTCGCCGCGCTTTTGACGCTGCTCGGCGATGGCGCGAAGGGTTTCGTCGCGGTGTTCGCCGCGCGCCACCTCGCGCCGTTGCTCGACGCACCCGACCTGACCGTCGCGCTGGTCGCGCTCGCGGTGTTCGTCGGTCATCTTTATCCCGTCTTTCACCGCTTCGCCGGCGGCAAAGGCGTCTCGACGGCCGCGGGCATCGTGCTCGCGCTGCACTGGCCGCTTGGCATCATCCTGACCGGCGTCTGGCTCACGATGGCGTTCGGATTCCGGATCAGTTCGCTCGCCGCGCTCACGACGGCGGTGCTGCTTCCGCTCGGTCTCTACTATGCGCGCGGCATGGGCCCCGAAATGCTCGCCGGCATCGTCATCGCGCTTCTCGTCTTCTGGCGCCATCGGGCGAACATCCGGCAATTGGTTGGCGGCCGCGAGCCCACGATCGGTCGCTGAGCGAAGACTCAAGCGCAGACGTGAGTCGCCTGCAATTCCCAGCGCGGCTTCACCGAGAACGCGTGGTCGCGCGATCGCGATGTCGCGCGCATCGCGGCGGCCATCGCGATCATGGCGCCGTTGTCGGTGCAAAAGCGCGGCTCGGGGAAGTACGCCTTCGCGCCGCGCGCGAGGAGCGCTTCGGTGAGTCGCTCGCGCAACTTCTGATTGGCGCCGACGCCGCCCGCAATGACGAGCGACGACATGCCGGTCGCGTCGAGCGCGCGAAGCGACTTCGCCACAAGCACGTCGACGACTGCCGTCTGAAAGGACGCGGCAAGATCGGCCTTGTCATGGGTCGAGAGACGCGAAGGATCGGCGCCGTGCGCGATTTCGCGAGCGCGAAGTGCGACGGCAGTCTTGAGACCCGAGAAGCTCAGGTCGAGATCGTCGGAATCGATCATCGGACGCGGCAGCGGATACGCGCCGGCATTGCCTTCTCGTGCAAGGGCCGCGAGCGCCGGTCCCCCGGGGTAGGGAAGCCCGATCAACTTCGCCGTCTTGTCGAACGCCTCGCCCGCGGCGTCGTCCTGCGTCTCACCGAGCAGCGTGTAGCGCCCGACCCCCTCGACCGCGAAGAATTGCGTGTGGCCGCCCGAGACGAGCAGCGCGACGAACGGAAACGACGGCGCGGGCGTCGACAACAGCGGCGACAGCAGATGACCTTCGAGGTGATGAACGCCAATCGCCGGCTTGCCGAGCGCGAAGCCCAGCGCGTTCGCGATCGCGGCGCCCACCAGGAGCGCACCGGCGAGCCCCGGTCCCTCGGTGTAGCCGATCGCGTCCACGTCGGTAAGCGTAACGCCGGCGCGCGCGAGCACTTCCTTGACAAGCGGCAGCACGCGGCGCACGTGATCGCGCGAGGCGAGCTCGGGCACGACGCCGCCGTAGGCCTGGTGCAACGCAACCTGCGAGTGAAGCGCGTCGGCGACAAGGCCACGGGTCGTGTCGTAGAGCGCGACGCCGGTTTCGTCGCAGGAGGTTTCGATGCCGAGGACAAGCACGGGGGTCACTATACCGACTCTCGCTTGCCGGAGACCGGGCAGACTTGTTACAATTTCGGGTTACGCCGATTTAGCGGAACGAAAGGCAGCCAAACACTCATGACCAGCGTTCGCGTTCGCGAAAACGAGCCGTTCGAGGCGGCGCTTCGCCGCTTCAAGCGCACGATCGAAAAGACGGGCCTCTTAACCGAGCTCCGAGCCCGCGAGTTCTACGAAAAGCCCACGTCCGAGCGCAAGCGCAAGAAGGCCGCCGCAGTGAAACGGCATTACAAGCGTCTTCGCAGCCAGCAACTCCCGCCGAAGCTTTACTAGCCGAATCTTCCTCGTCGCTGCGCAATCGCGCGCTCGGCGAAACCGCATCGGGCAATCCATTCGCCCGCACTTCGATGGCGCTCAAGGATCGCATCACCGACGACATGAAGGACGCGATGCGCGCGCGTGCCGCGCAGCGCCTGTCGGCGATCCGACTGATCCTCGCCGCGGTCAAGCAACGCGAGATCGACGAGCGCAAGAGCCTGACCGACGCCGATGTCGTATCGGTGCTCGAGCGGATGGTCAAGCAACGCAAGGATTCGATCGCGCAGTTCGACGCCGGCAACCGGCCCGACCTCGCGAACGCAGAACGCGCCGAGATCGCGATTCTCGAATCGTATTTGCCATCGAAGGCGAGCGATGCGGAAATCGACCAGGCGATCGACGAAGCGCTCGCCGCAGCGCGCGCAAGCGGCGTATCGGGTCCCGCGCTCATGGGCAAGGCGATGGCCGCCATCAAGGCGAAGCTCGCCGGGCGTGCCGACATGGCACAGGTATCGGCGAAGGTGAAGGCACGCCTTTAAGGCCCGGCATTCATACCCCGACGAACGGGCCGCGGCCCGCGCGTGCGGCTTCGCTATACTGGGCCCGCTTCCCTGCCGTGTGGGTGCGCCCGCGACCGGTCGCTTGCGGCCGGTCGCGCGGAGCCCCATTCGAGGAATCAGGATTCACAGGACAGAGGTCAGATACGGCGTCGTTTTCGGTGGCGCGGCGCATGCCACGGTTCGCGCGCCGCTCGTCCGCGTGAAACGAGACTCCTGGCCCCTGACGGCGTGATCCCCCGCGACTTCATCGAGACGCTGCTCTCCCGCGTCGACATCGTCGACGTCGTCGATCGTTACGTTCCGCTCAAGAAATCGGGCGCCAATTTCCAGGCCTGCTGCCCATTCCACAGCGAGAAGACGCCGTCGTTCACGGTGAGCCCGACCAAGCAGTTCTATCACTGCTTCGGGTGCGGCGCGCACGGCACGGCGATCGGCTTTCTGATGGAGCACTCGGGCCACTCGTTTCCCGAGGCGGTCGAGGCGCTCGCGCGCGACGCCGGCCTCACCGTCCCGCGCGTCGAGCGCGAAGGCGAGCGTGAAGAGCGCAAGGTGTCGCAGGACCTTTGCGAAACGCTGCTCGCGGCAGCGAAGTTCTATCGCGCATCGCTCAAGGATTCGCCCGCCGCGATCGCGTATTTGAAACAGCGTGGACTCACCGGCGTCATTGCCGCGCACTTCGGCATCGGGTATGCGCCCGCAGGTTGGCAGAACCTCGCCAGCATCTTCGAGCCGTACGACGATCCCGTGCTCGAGGCGAGCGGTCTCGTCATTTCGGGAGACAACGGCAAGCGCTACGATCGCTTTCGCGAACGCGTCATGTTCCCGATCCATGACATTCGCGGTCGCGTGATCGCCTTCGGCGGACGCATGCTCGACAAGGGCGAGCCGAAATACCTGAACTCGCCGGAGACGCCGGTCTTCTCGAAGGGGCGCGAGCTTTACGGGCTCTACCTCGCACGCGCGGCGATTCGCGAAGCGCGCCGTGTCGTCGTCGTCGAAGGATACATGGACGTCGTCGCGCTCGCGCAACACGGCGTCGCGTATGCGGTCGCCACGCTCGGCACGGCAACGACCGGCGTGCATGCACGAAAGCTGCTTCGCCTTTCCGATCTCGTTGTCTTCTGTTTCGATGGTGATGCGGCCGGCCGCAAGGCCGCATGGCGCGCGCTCGAAAACGTGCTGCCGGTGCTGACCGACGGCAAGGAAGCGCGCTTCCTGTTCCTGCCGGAGGGCGAGGATCCCGACGACTTCGTGCGTCGCCGTGGCAGGGACGCGTTCGAGCGCGCGCTCGAAGACGCAGTTCCACTTTCGCAATACTTGCTTTCGGAACTCGCGGCCCAACACTCGCCCACCACCGCGGAGGGCCGCGCGGCGCTCGTCGCAGCAGCGAAGCCTTACGTCGGGCAGATCGCGGCGCCCATCCTCGCGGCGCTCGTCCGCGGTCAATTGGCCGAACTCGCGGGCCTGCCCGAGGCCCAACTTCGATCGTTGCTCGCGCCGGCGCCGGGCGAGGTGGCCGGTGCAGCGGAAGGCAGATCGCGTTCTCGCGCGGCGTCAAGCGGCCCCGCGCGAAGGCCCCCGTCGCTCTTGCGGGCGCTCCTTCAGGGGCTGCTGCTCGAGCCTTCGCTTGCGCGAAAGCACGATCTGCCGCGTGCCGACGAACCGGGAATGGAAGCGGCCGCATGGAACGCGCTTCTCGCGCACTGCGAAACCGCCGCGGCGCCGACGACGGCAAGCGTCGTTCAGGGCTTCGCCGACAGCGCCTTCGCGCAAATCCTCGCGGAGGCGCTCGCGCAAGCGGCCGACCTGGCGCTGCCCGAGGACCGGGTCGAGGTGCAGGTGCTTGCGGCGGCCGAGAAACTGCGGCTTGCCTTCGAGGAGCGCGAAGTCAACGCGCTGCTCGCCCGGCCGTTGTCCGCACTGACCGCCGAGGAGCGCGATGCGCTCGCCAAGCGCCTCGGCAGCATGCGTCGCGCCCGCCCGGGGATTGCATAGGCGACGGATGGTTCCGCGGCGATCGAACCCGCACGCTATAATTTGAGGTTTTTCGCGCTGCCCCCATTGTCAATCGAACGGCGCGAAATTATGAGGCACGGCAACGGCGCACGCCATGTGTACGCCTCGCCTCGCGGCGCCGTTACCGGACAAGGACGACCATGGCAAAGAAGCACGTGAAGCCCGCTCGCAAGTCGACGCGCAAGACCCGGCCGGCGGCGCGGAAGCCGGCGCAGAAGCGTTCGACCACCCGCAAGTCGGCGTCGAAGGCCAGGCGCACGCCGGCGAAGCGACCCGCCGCCAAACCCGCTGCGAAGAGTGGGTCGAATCGCACGGCGACGTCCAGGGCGAAGCTGGCGCCGAAACCCAAGGCGCCGGTCAAGCCCGTAAAGAGCGTTCCCGCTGGCAAGGCCGACAAGGCGCCGGCGAAGGCGAGCGCAGCCGCCGTCGCGGCGGCGGCGAAGGGTGTCCCCGGCCGCAAGCCGTCGGTCGGTGAAATCGCCGCGAAGATCGCGGGCAAGCGCGCCGAGGACGCGGCGCATCGCAAGGGGAAGAACGGCAAGAACGCCGAGGTCGCGCCGCGCGAGTTGACGCCGGCCGACGTCGAGGCGCGGAAGCGCCGCCTGAAGACCTTGATTGTCCTCGGCAAGGAACGCGGCTACTTGACCTACGCCGAGATCAACGACCACCTCCCGGACGACATCCTCGACGCCGAGCAGATCGAGGGCATCATCTCGATGATCGGCGACATGGGCATCCAGGTCTACGACGAGGCGCCCGACGCCGAGACGTTGCTGATGTCGGAGACGACGCCCACGGTCCCGCCGGAGGACGTCGAAGAGGAAGCCGAGGCCGCCGCGTCGACGCTCGACAGCGAGTTCGGTCGCACCACCGACCCGGTCCGCATGTACATGCGCGAGATGGGCTCGGTCGAGCTCTTGACGCGCGAAGGCGAGATCGAGATCGCGAAGCGGATCGAGGAGGGTCTGAAGCACATGATCCTCGCGATCTCCGCGTGCCCGATGACCGTGCAGCAAATCCTCGAGCTTGCCGACAAGATCGCGAAGGATGAGTTGAAGATCGACGACGTGGTCGACGGCCTGCTCGATTTCAACGAGCAGTTGACGACGATCGAGGAAGAGAGCGACGAGATCGAGGAAGACGAAGACGAAGCCGATCCCGGCGTCGCCGAAAGCGAGAATCTCGAGCGGCTCAAGGTCGCGGCGCTCGAGCGTTTCGCGACGATTCGCAAGCATTTCACACGGATGCTCGCCGTGCTCGCGAAGGACGGCCACAAAGCGCAGCGCTATCTCGACCTGCAGCGCAAGATCTCGGCCGAGCTCATGCAGATCCGCTTCTCGGCGCGCATGGTCGAGCGGTTGTGCGACTCGGTGCGCACCGAGGTCGACAACATCCGCCAGATCGAGCGCAAGATCGCGGACCTCGTCGTCAACAAGGGCGGCATGCCGCGCCCGGATTTCATCAAGGCGTTCCCGGCGAACGAGACGTCGCTGCGCTGGATCGACCGCGAGGTCGCCGCGCATCACGGCTACAGCGAAATGCTGGCGAAGTATCGGCAGGCGATCGTCGAGCAGCAGCAGAAGCTCCTCGACCTGCAGGCGCGCGTGATGATCCCCTTGAAGGACCTGAAGGAGATCAACAAGCAGATGTCGACGGGCGAGGCGAAAGCGCGCAAGGCGAAGCGTGAGATGACCGAGGCGAACCTTCGGCTCGTCATTTCGATCGCGAAGAAGTACACGAACCGAGGTTTGCAGTTCCTCGACCTGATCCAGGAAGGCAACATCGGCCTGATGAAGGCGGTCGACAAGTTCGAATATCGGCGCGGCTACAAATTTTCGACCTACGCGACGTGGTGGATCCGCCAGGCGATCACGCGCTCGATCGCCGACCAGGCGCGCACGATCCGCATTCCCGTGCACATGATCGAGACGATCAACAAGATGAATCGGATCTCGCGGCAGATCCTGCAGGAGACGGGGCAGGAGCCGGATCCGGCGACGCTCGCGGTCAAGATGGAAATGCCGGAAGAGAAGATCCGCAAGATCCTGAAGATCAGCAAGGAGCCGATCTCGATGGAGACGCCGATCGGCGACGACGATGATTCGCATCTCGGGGATTTCATCGAGGATCAATCGACGGTCGCGCCGTCGGAAGCGGCCGTCAACGCATCGCTGCGCGACGTATGCAAGGACATCCTCGACACGCTGACGCCGCGCGAGGCAAAGGTTTTGCGCATGCGCTTCGGCATCGAGATGAATACCGACCATACGCTCGAAGAAGTCGGCAAGCAGTTCGACGTCACGCGCGAGCGCATTCGCCAGATCGAGGCGAAGGCGTTGCGGAAGCTTCGGCATCCGTCGCGGTCGGAGAAGCTGCGGAGTTTCCTCGAGGGAGAATAAAAAGCGGCCAGGCTCGATTTTGGGCTGCGACACCAGAAAGGGCCAAGCTCGATTTTGGCCCAGCGCCTGAAGGAGCCAGGCTCGATTTGGGCTGCGCGTGCACGGTGATCACCCAGCGGCGCGTCCCGGGCGCGGTCTCCCGCGCGGTCTCGGTTCGCATTGCGTTCCCGTAATCAGTGCGACCTTCGCGCGAGAGCGCTCGTTTCCCAACGGCTGGTTTTGATTGAGCGCGAGCCGTATGTCGTCGGATCGCTCACGATTCCGGCGCGCACCGGATTGAGTTCGATGTAGCGCTGGCAGGCGAGGAAATAGTTGTCGGCCTCGATCAGGGACGACCCGTACCGGCTGTCCCATAGCGTACCCGTACGCTCGAGGCGGCGATTG
>Ga0070731_10000431_pt1 | contig 57938 bp, 59 predicted proteins | sample Coa_R1_2_FD_66448 | JGI IMG/M metagenome (GOLD analysis project Ga0070731, IMG submission 66448) | Surface soil microbial communities from Centralia Pennsylvania, which are recovering from an underground coalmine fire - Coalmine... | ecosystem: Environmental > Terrestrial > Soil > Unclassified ... | reverse complement strand
GATCGCGATCCGCGCTGCGGCGAGAACGGCGAGCAGCGTCACAACCCGGCGCGGGTGTCCGAGCGCGACTGCAAGGCAGATCGCCGCGATCCCAGCCAGGCTGGCCTGTAGTCCGTACCAGCGTGCATATCGGCCGACGCCGTACTCGCTGACCGCGTTCCGCACGGGGGAGTAGCCCGTAGGTGCGAGGTGCAGGTACACCAGACACGCGACGCAGCCGCCGACACAGGCCAACGCGAACGCAGCAGCAACCACGACAACATCCTCGCACCCGGCCGGGCGTCATTCGCGAGCAGTCGCGCAGCCGACCGTGCAGCCCGCGTTGTTACCGCGGTGTTACCTGCCGCCGCGTACCTTGGAACCCGTGATGGTGCCCGGGCGCCTCCTCGCAACGCGCGCCACCTGCTCAATCGCACTCGCCGCATGTGGCTCCGCTTCGACGCCAAGCGGCTCTTCCACGTCGGGCGGCTCCGGATCCGCCTACACGCAGGCGGTGAAGTTCGCGCAGTGCATGCGCGCGAACGGCGTCACGAATTGGCCCGATCCGAAAAGCAACGGACGCACACCGTCGCTCAACCAGATCGATGCGAACTCGCCTGCGTTCGAGAAGGCGTACGCCGCCTGCAGGAAGGACGCGCCGAGCGGCCAGCCCGGCCCGCCCACACCACAGCCGCCCAACTGCGCTTCGCGCTCACGTTCGCCCGCTGCATGCGCAAGCACGGCTTCCCGCAATTCCCGGACCCGCTCACGACCTACGGGCCGGGCCTGACACTGGGCAAGGGAGAGTACTTCCCCCTCGACAGCACCACCGATTTCCAGACGCCCTCGCCGGCGTTCAGGCAGGCAGCGACGACTTGCGGAGTTCAGCTTTCCTCGGGCTCGGCCAAGCAAGGGCAGGCGCGCGCAACGTAGCCCTCTTCAAGTTCACGGTGCCACAGCCGGAACTTGAGGCTCAGGGGGACAATCCCTAACTGGCGCAGCCCACCAACGACCTTCGTTGGTCGACGACGAACGAAGGTCGCGAGCTTGCCTGTCCCGACCTGGGAGACGAGGGCAGCAAGTCGTTCGACTCGCCGGGGCGTCCGAGTCCTCGGAGGTGCGCGGTGCGGCGTACCCCCCGCGCGGATCAGGGGCAGTGAGCGGCGGCAGGTCCGCCCCTCACTGCGGGCGCGAGATGCCTATGCACATTGCGTATGCCGTACAGCATGTAAACTCGCGCCGGACGAGGATCGCATAGGCAATTCCATGGCATCAACGATCAGCAGAGCAGGGTTTCTCCGCCGCGGCGTTGTCAGCGGTGGCTCGCTCGTCGCCGCGGGCGCGCTCGCATCGGCCTTCGCGCCGACCGCTTCTGCCGCGGTCCCGGACTCCGACCTCGCCGGCCTGCGTCTGCTCATCGGCACCGAGCTGCTCGCGCTCGATTTCCAGGCCCGCGCGCTCGCGAGCGGCAACCTCGGCGCCGCGGCGACAGCCGTCTTCGAGAAGCTGCGCGCCGACGAGCAGGCGCACTACGCCGGGTTGGCCAACCTGATGTTGCAGGCGGGCCAGACGCCGGCGACCTCCGACGACATCGACTTCTCGTATCCGGCGGGCAGCTTCAGGACCGAGGCGTCGATCTTGAAGCTCGCCGGCGAGCTCGAGGCCCTTCAGCTGGGTGCGTACATCGGCGCGAACGCCGACGTTCAGACGCCGGAGCTGAGAATCGCCGTCGGCCAGATCTCGGCGAGCGAGGCGCAACACGCCGCCGCGCTCGCGGGGCTCGCGGGCAGGCCGGTGATCGGAAGGGCGTTCGGGCCTGCCCTTCGGAGCGACGCCGTGACTGCAGTCCTCGACAACTTCGAGAGCTAGCGATGCCGAAGCAGCTCTACACAGCACGTGAGGCCGCCGCCGCGTTGGGCATCAGCCTCGACACGCTCCGCCGCTGGGACCGGGCCGGCCGAGTCAAAGTCGAGCGCGACTCGAGCAACCGCCGCGTCGTCTCGGCCTCGGAGATCGACCGGCTGCGCGGTGACGGCGAGGGCGCGCACATCAGTGCACGGAACAGATTTCGAGCGGTCGTCACCGACGTCAAGACCGACGGATTGATGGCGCAGGTCGAGATGGTCGTCTCCGATCCAGTCAGGCTCGTCGCGATCGTGACCCGTGACGCGGTCGAGGAGCTCGGGCTCAAGCAAGGCGCGTCGGCGACGGCGATCGTGAAATCGACCAACGTGATGATCCAGAGCTCGTGAAGAGGCCGCCCCTCCCCATCGTTCTCGTCGTACTTGTCGTGCTGGCCGTCGGGGCGCTTTTCGCTGGACGGGCGACGGCAAGCACACGAGTCCAGCTCACGGTGTACGCCGCGGCGTCCCTCACGGATGCGTTCCCGAAGCTCGACCCGGCGGCGAAGTACTCCTTCGGCGGCTCGAACACGCTCGCCGCGCAGATCAGCCAGGGCGCGCCGGCCGACGTGTTCGCCTCGGCCAACATGACGCTCCCGAATCAGCTCTTCGCCAGGGGTCGGTGCTCGAAGCCGGTCGTGTTCACGCGCAACACGCTCGTGATCATCGTCCCGAAGGGGAACCCGGCGAACATCCACAGCATCTACGACCTCGCAAAGCCCGGGATCAAACTCGACGTCGCGGGAGCCGGTGTGCCGGTCGGCAGCTACACGCTGCAGATCCTCAAGAACATGAACCTCACCGCCGCCGTCACCAAGAACGTGGTCAGTCAGGAGACGGATGTTCGCGAGGTCCTGGCGAAGGTCGCCCTCGGTGAGGCGGACGCGGGCTTCGTCTACTCCACCGACGCGAAGACCGTCTCCGGAAAGGTCGCCGTCGTGAAGGTTCCCGCGTGGGCGCAGCCGAAGGTGCAGTACGGGATCTGTGTCGTCTCCGCCAGCGCGAACAAGAGCGGCGCGCAGGCGTTCGTCGCGAAGGTCCTCGGCAAATCCGGACAGAAGGTGCTGCTCTCCTACGGCTTCCTGCCGCGCATGAAGCGAAGCCCGGCGGCGACGAGATAGCAGCGAAGCTGACAGCTCTCGCCTGCGCGTACGTCGCCGCCGCGATCGTCGCGTTCGCATTCTTGCTCCTGCCGATCGTCGCGATCTTCGCGCACACATCACCGGGGCATCTCGTCGACCAGCTCTCGAACCCGGTCGTCACCGATGCGCTCGAGGTGAGCTTCAAGACAAGCGTCATCGCGCAGCTGCTCATCGTGGCGCTCGGCACGCCGACGGCGTACCTGCTCGCAACTCACCGCTTCCGCGGACACAGCGCGGTGATCACGCTCGTCGAGCTGCCGCTGGTCCTGCCGCCGGCCGTCGCGGGCGTCGGCCTCCTGGCCGCGTTCGGCCGCTTCGGGCTGCTCGGCTCGACGCTGGACGCGTTCGGCGTCCACCTTCCGTTCACGCAGAGCGCCGTCACGGTGGCGGTCGCATACGTGGCGAGCCCTCTCTACATCCGGCAGGCGATCGCCTCCTTCGAGGCGGTCGACGCGAACCTCAGATCGGCCTCGCGAACGCTCGGCGCAGGGCCGGCCCGAACCTTCTTTCGTGTCTCCCTCCCGCTGGCACGCGCCGGTCTGATCGCCGGGCTCGCGCTGTCGTTCGCGAGAGGGCTCGGAGAGTTCGGCGCGACGATCATGTTCGCAGGGAGCCTGCAGCGGGTGACGCAGACCCTGCCGCTCGCGATCTACGCGGAGTTCGACCAGGACTTCGACACGACGCTGGCGATGTCGGGCGTGCTCGTGCTGATCAGCATCGTGCTGCTTCTCGGCCTCAGAATCGGACTCACATGGCGCACCGGCTCGAACTCGAGGAGGTCCGCGTTCCTCTACGGACCTTCGATCTCGAACTGAGCCTCCAGGTCTCCTCGACCGTCGCGCTCGTCGGGCCGTCGGGCTCCGGCAAGACGACCGTCCTGGGTGCGGTGGCGGGCCTGGTGCGCCCGGCTGCCGGACGAATCGCGTGCGGCGAAGACGTCTGGTTCGACGGTGCCGCGGGACGGTTCGCCCCTCCCGAGCGCCGGCGGGTCGGCCTGGTCTACCAGGAGTACGCCCTCTTCCCACACATGACTGTGCGCCAGAACGTCGAGTACTCCCGTGAGCGGCGCGCTGATGAGTACCTCGCGCGCCTGGGGATCTCACACCTCGCGGACGCCCGCCCGGACCGGCTTTCCGGCGGCGAGCGCCAACGTGTCGCGCTCGCCCGCGCGCTCGCCCGCGACCCGAAGGTGCTGCTTCTCGACGAGCCACTGTCGGCGCTCGACGCGCATACCAAGGTCGACGTCCGAGGCGAGCTTCAGGAATTGCTGCCGAGCCTCGAGATCCCGGTCCTGATCGTCACGCACGACTTCGAGGACGCAGCGACGCTCGCCGGCTCCGTCGGAGTGCTCGTCGAGGGCAAGCTCCGCCAGCTCGCGTCGCCCGCCGACCTCGTGTCACGCCCGAGCGATCCATTCGTCGCGTCGTTCACCGGTGCGAACCTCATCCACGGGCACGCGACGGTCGACGGCGACAAGACGCACGTGCGGACGAGCGACGGCGCGACGATCACGTTTCCCGAGCTGCTTCACGGCGACGTCGTGCTCGCCGTCTATCCGTGGGAGATCACCATCTCCACCGCCCCGCCTCCGGACTCGTCCGCGCTCAACAGCATCCACGGCACGGTCAAGACGATCAGCGAGCTCGGCCATCGTGCGAGGGTGACGCTCGGCTCGATCACCGCGGAGATCACCGCGGAGTCTCTTCGCGCACTCGACCTCCGCGTCGGCCGGCCGGCGTACGCCTCTTTCAAGGCAACCGGGACTCGCCTCGTCTCGAGCTCGCCGGTCTCCGAAGCCTAGGAAGCTCCCGCGGAGACCGCCGCACCGACGATCAGCGGCCGCACGAATTTCGGCGCCTTCGGCATCGTCGTGCGTTCGAGGTGCGAGACCGTGAACCCCTGAGCCTCGATCGAGGTGAGCGTCGGCCGGTTGCAGTCGCAATGCACGACGAGCCGGTTCAGCCAGTTCATCCGGTCCTGGAACCTTGCGAGTTGCGGGTCGTCCGAGCGCACGTGCTCGATGAAGAGCAGGCGTCCACCGGGCCGCAGCACCCGGTGCACCTCCCGCAACGCCCGTGCCTGGTCGTCGACGCCGCAGAGCACGAGCGTGGAGACGACGACGTCGAAGCTGGCGTCTTCGAACGGAATGTCCTCGGCCGGTGCGCGGAGCACCGTCGCCAGAGGTGCCTGATCCTTCGCCTTGCGTTGCAGTCGGCGAAGCATCGGCGGCTCGGGCTCGGTGACGACGAGCGAGTCGACGTTTCCGTTGTAGTAGCGGAGATTGGCGCCGGTACCGCCGCCGATCTCGAGGACTCGGCCGTGCGTATCCGCGAGCAAGCGCTCACGAAGCGCGCTCAGACCGGCCTCCTCGCTCTTGCGGGACATCCGGTCGTAGGTCAACGCGAAGATTCTCTTTTGGCAGCTCATGCGGCCAGGGTAGGGCAGCGTCGGCGCTGCGGCATGGGGCATTCGCCTCATCTTCAGAGCAACCCGTGCTCGGTCGCGTAGAGGCTCGCCGTGACCCGGGACGAAGCATCGATCTTCGTGTAGATGTGCTCGATGTGATTGCGCGCAGTCTTCGGCGTGATCACGAGCTGCGTCGCGATCTGCTTGCTCGAAAGGCCCCGTGCGAGCAACCGGAGCACGTCGACCTCGCGCGTCGTGAGCCCCGCCGGCCACTCGCGCCGGCGTCCGACCCGGTGCCCGGCGGCGGCGAGCGCGGCGTCGACCACAGAGGCGTCGAGCCTTCCCGAGCGCACGTCGGCCCGCAGCTCGGCCTCGGCCTGCTCGGCCGTCAGTGCGGCTCGATGTGGGCGTGGCTCGCGCATCGACTGGTATGCGTCGACCGCACCGAGAATCCGAGCAGGGCGGGAGACAGCGGCGCCCGACAAGCCTCTCGGGTAACCGGAACCGTCGAGGCGCTCGCGATGCTGCACGGCGATCGCCGCGAGGGGTGCAAGCGCCGCGGACTGGTGCAGCATTCGTTCGGTCAGGTACGGGTGCAGGCGGACTCGCTCCCACTCGCCTGCTCCCAGCGGACCCGGCTTGTCCCAGATCGCGTTCGACACGCCGAGCCGGCCGAAGTCGTGCACGAGAGCGGCACGGCGCAGAAGGCGCGTCTCGTCTTCGGGCAACCCGAGCTGGGCAGCGGTCTCCGCGGCGAGATCCGCGACCGCACGCGCATGACCGAGCGTGTACGGGGACTTGAGATCGACGAAGTCGGCGACTGCGAGCAACGCGCCCTCGAACGAGTCGCCGGAAAGCGTCACGCGTAGCGCCGGTTCCGCGCCGATCACGGCGTCCCAGGTGTGCGTGGAGTCGAGGTCGCCCAGCACGCCTTCCGGGTCCGCACGGAGGGCGTCTGCCACGGAAGGATCGAATTGCGCTCCCGACTGCCGCTGCGCGAGCGTGGTCGCCGCGTCGATGCCCCCGACGCGATGCGCCACCTCGATGAACTCGGCGAAGTGCGTCAGCCTGGCCGCGATCGGGATTCGATCTCCCGCGAGGCCGCCCGGCCAGCCGCGGCCGTCCCACTGCTCGTAGGCGGCGCCGACCGCCTCCTGGACGTCTCGCGGCAGACCCAACCGCTCGGCCAACGTGCGGGCGAAGAACGAGTGCCGGGCGATCATCCCGTCGAAGTCGCGCCGGCCGGTCAGCGCGAACTCGAAGCCGACTCGAAAACGGTGCAGCGGCGGGTTGCCGCTGCCGACGAGCCGCATCGCGGCGGCTGCCGCCCGCAGGCTTCGATACTCGTGCTCGTACTTGCCCGACCGAAGGGCGATGTCGTCTCCGAACCACTTCGCCTGCTCATGCGCGTCGGCGTGACAGCCGACGTTGACCAGGAGCGCGGAGTAGTAGACGGTCGACCGTTCGGCCTCGCCGAGTCCGAGCCGCTCGCCCAGTCTGAGCGCGATCATCGACTCGCGAAGGACGTGCTCCATCGGCTGGCCGAACCCGAGGTCGACGCCGAGCGACAACGCAGCCACGATCTCCGCCAGCCGAACCTCCGCCATCGACTGAGCGTAGTCGGCACCCGGCACGCCGTCAGCCGGGAGCACATACTCATCCGACAGGGATCGAGTCGAGGGAGGACGAGATGGCAGGCGAGTCAACAGAGGTCTCAACGACGACGTATTCAGGGCAGTGCTTCTGCGGTGCCGTCGCGATCGAAGTCAGCGGCGACCCGGTGGGTGCCGGCTACTGCCACTGCAAGAACTGCCGGAGCTGGTCTGCAGGCCCGGTGAACGCCTTCACGCTCTGGAAGCCCGAATCCGTGCGGGTGATCCGGGGAGAGGACAAGATCGGCGAGTACCACAAGTCCGAGCAGAGCCATCGCAAGTGGTGCACGGTCTGCGGCGGGCATCTGCTCACCGAGCACCCGACCTGGGGCCTGGTGGACGTGTACGCCGCGACGATTCCCTCGTTCGAGTTCACGCCCGGCATTCACGTCAACTACGCGTCGACGGTGCTGCCCATGAAGGACGGCCTGCCGAAGCTCAAGGACTTCCCCGAGGACTTCGGCGGGTCCGGCGAGATGGTCGACGAGTAGGAAGCCTCGGGCGTCGGGCCGCGTTCGCGGGCCTTTCGCCTGAGGCTCACATACAGAGCCAGCCGCCGTCGACCGGCAGGTTGATGCCGTTGACGGCGCGGTTCTCCAGCAGGAAGCGCGACGCGTCGACGACCTCGGCCATGGTGACGAGGCGTCCGGTGGGCGTCCGCGAGACGAGCGCCTCGAAGCGCTCCGCGGGCATGTCCCGCCACTGCGGGCTGTCACCGACGATCGCGGGGTGCAGCGCGTTCACGCGTCGCGGTGCAAGCTCGATGACGAGGGTCCGGACGAGCCCGGTCACGGCGCCGTTCACGGTCGTCACCGTGGTCGACCCCGGATAGGGCCGGTCGCGGGCGAGGCCGCCGTAGATCAGCACGGCAGAGTCGTCGGCCAGCCGCGGCAGGAGCGTGTGGATCACCTCCGTGAAGCCGACGATCTTCAGCGTGACGAGCCGCATGGCGGCTGCGATGTCGTAGTCCTTGACGCTGTTGCTGTCGCGGTCGATCGCCGCGAGTACGAGGAACTCGACGTCGCCGACGTCCGCGAGTCGCTCCGCGAGAGTCTCCGGCTCGGCGAGGTCGAGCCCGACACCGCGCGTGGAGCCGCCGATCTCCGCGGCGCACGCGGCGGCGCCGCCGGGATCACGGCCCGTGATGACGACGTCGCGGCCCTGATCGGCATAGAACTGCGCGAGCTCGCGGCCGAGACCGCGCGTCCCGCCGACGACGACGACGCTCCTGCTCGCCACGGTTTCGATCTCCTTTCGGGTTGGACGGGGCGGGCCCGGCCGGCCGGCCGAGCCCGCCCCCGGAGGGTCAGACGGCCGCGACCTGCTCCGCGCACCAGTCGGGCAGCAGCCCGCCGGACGACAGGATGTGGTTGCGCGACTCCTCGAGCTTGTGGACGACCGACTTCATGTCGACGCCGACGAGCTGCCCGTTCCGCTTGACGGCCTGGCCGGCGACGAAGACCGAGTCGACGTTCGACGTGTCGGCGAAGGTGACGATCGTTCCCTTCGGATCGAGGACCGGCGCGGTGTTGATGACGTCGGTCTTCAGCAGGACGACGTCGGCCTGCTTGCCGGGCGTGAGCGAGCCCACTTTGTCGTCCAGCATGATCGAGCGCGCGCCGTCGATCGTCGCGAACTCGAGCACGTCGGTGTGCGTGAGCTTCGGAGCGAAGGCGATGTCCGGCGTGTCGGTGAACTCCAGGATGCGGTCGTACGCGAGCGCAGTACGCATCTGGGTGAACATCTCGCCGGGGACGCTCGAGACGACGTCGACGCTGAGCGAAGGACGCACCCCGCGCGCGAGCATCTTGCCGGTCGGCGGCGGGCCGTGCCCCATCAGCATCTCGACGTACGGGGCGATCGAGGCCTTGCCGCCCGTTTCCGCGATCCAGTCGAGCTCCTCGTCCGTGAGGTCCGTCATGTGGATGTAACAGATGTCGGGCCCCATCAGCCCGAGGTCGTGCATGTCCTTCACGGGCTGGTAGTGGAGGTTGTGGAGCCGCATGCCCACGTGCACGCTGATCGGGATCCCGAGCTCGCGTGCGAGTGCCCAGTCGTGCTTCGCCACATCGAAGTTCGAGTTGCCGGGCTGGCGCGCTGCCATGGCGAGCGTGATCAGGCCGTCGTCGGAGGAGAAGTAGGTGTCCCGGATGCGACGGATGTCGTCCGGGTGGTTCAGGTCGCTGAACGACCACCATTCGCCACCCGTCGGGACGCCGTGGGCATAGACGGCGCGAATGCCGGCGTCCTTCAGCCCCTGGATCGCCGCGTCGGAGTGGTCCGGCGTGTTGCTGATGTGCGACCAGTCGAGCAGCGTCGTCACGCCCCCGTTGAGCGCCTCGAGCGCGCCCGCGTAGTCGCCGATGTGCACGTCCTCCGCGCGGTAGAAGCCGCCGACCTGACCGAGCATCACGGCGAAGTAGTGATCGAGCGTGCACGAAGGAAGAACGCCGCGGACCGGCGTCTGCCACGTGTGTCGATGGGTGTCGACGAACCCCGGCATCACGATCATGCCGGTGGCGTCGACCTGCTCCGCGTCAGAGACACCGAGATCCCGGCCGACGTCGACGATGGCGCCGTCCTCGACGAGGACCTCACCGTGCGGGACGTCGCCGACTTCAGGATCCAGCGAGACGACGAAGCCGTTGCGGATCAACAGCCGCTGCGAGCTCATGCCACTCTCCTTGGCCGACCGGACAGGACTCGATGCCGCGGCACGCCCACGCCTTTCCGGGCAGCCGACGAGTGCGCGCGCCACCGCATGTACAGCGACCATAAACGGTGCGGGGCACAGCGTCAACGCCAGCGGCCAGCAGCGCGCCCGATCGTTAAGCCAGCGTTGACACTGTTCGCCGTACCTGCTCAGAATGTGCCGTGGAAGCGGCCAGCCCTCCGTCGCCGCCCCCGATGGGACGGTCTGCGGGCGCATCCGGCCGGCGGCTCGTCGCAAGCGCATTCCTCGTCGCCCGCTTCCTGCCGGTGTGGCTCGCCACGTGTGCGCTCGTCGTGGTCGCCGCGATCGCCGCCCCGGCGGCGTTGGGGAGCACCTCGTGGTCGTACGTCCTTCCGAACGCAACCGTCCTGGCCATCGCGGCGCTCGGCCAGATGCTCGTCGTCATGCACGCCGGAATCGACCTGTCGACGCCGGGGGTGATCTCCGTCGGCGGCAACCTCGTGGCCGGCGTCGGAGCGGGCGCGGACCACAACCTCCCGGTCGCGATCCTCACGGCGCTCGGGGTCGGAGTGCTCGTGGGCCTCGTCAACGGCATCCTCGTCGGCGTACTCCGGCTCAACCCGCTGATCGTCACCCTCGCCGTCGGCCAGATCGTGCTCGCGTGGAGCAGCAAGTACTCGCGCGACGTCGTCACGAACCAGCCGCAGGTACCGGGAGGGCTCTCGTCCTGGGCGACGGAGAAGCAGATCGGGATCAGCAACGTGTTCTGGGCGGGTGCGGCGATCACGATCGTGGTCGCCCTCGTGCTCCGCTACACAACTGCGGGGCGCCGCTTCCAGGCGGTGGGTGCGAACCCGAGGGCGGCGTGGATCGCAGGCCTGCACGTCCGCAGGAACGTGGTGCTCGCCTACACGGCCGCGGGCACGCTCTACGCAGTCGCGGCAGTGCTCCTCGCGGGCATCAGCGGCAGCATCGACCCGGCGTTCGGCTCCGCCTATCTGCTTGCACCGATCGCGGCCGTCGTGATCGCCGGCGCGTCGCTCTCGGGCGGGCTCGCAAGTTCGACATCGACATGGCTTGCGGCTCTCGCGCTCACCCTGTTGACGCAGATGCTCGTGACCATGGGCCTGTCGACGGCCATGCAGTACATCGTCTTCGGCGCGGCGATCGTCGCGGGGATGGTCGTCTCGGGCGACCGTGTCGCCGCAGTGCTCGGCCGAGGGCTCCGACCCGTCAAACCGCCCCCTCGGCCTGTGGGCGTCGGCGGACAGAGCACGCAGTGACCTGAGGTCGCGAACGAAGGAACCCATGTACCGACGGAAGGAGTCACAGATGACACGGAAGCGCCAGGCACTCGCGGTGCTCCTGGTCGCAGCTGCGGCGCTCGTTGCGCTCGTCGCGGCGAGCGGCGGCACCGCGGGTCACGCCTCGGTTAGCGGCCCCTCGGGATATGTGGGGAGCGGCAAGCCGATGGTTGGGAGCGGCGGCGGCTTCGGCGAGAAGTACACGGCGCCGGCCCCGACTCTCGCGCACACGCTCTTCCACGCAAACCTGCTGCCGGCCAAGGGGCCGGCCCGCAACATCGCGCTCGCCGCTCTCGGGCGCTCGACGAAGACCGTCAACTACACGCTGGCCCTCAAGTGCTGGAAGGACAACGGCTGCAGCACCGGGACGGGTGGGAAGCTCACGGTCGCGTACGTCGAGGGCTTCGGCGAGAACACCTACCGCCAGATGTCGAAGATGGAGTTCATCCTCCAGGCGCTCACCTATCCGCAGATCGGGAAGATCATCTACCGGAGCGCTCACTCCGACCTCACGCAGGCAATCGCCGACTTCAAGTCCGTGATCGCGCAGCACGTCAACGCGATCGTCACGTACCCGGACTTCGGCGACGCGATGATCCCGGTGTTCCAGCAGGCGACAAAGGCCGGGATCCCCGTCTCGACGTACGCCTGGGGTTACGTCACCGGCCCCGGCTCGAACTACCTGACCGTCGTCGGCGAAGACACGTGCAAGCTCGGCAAGACCTTTGCATACGTCATGAACACCCAGGTCAAGTCCGGGAACATCGCCTTCCTCGGCGGCTTCCCGGGCAACCCGCTGTCCCTGGGCTGGCAGAAGTGTGAGCAGCCGGCGCTGAACCCCTCGATCCACGTCGTCGCGAACGACCCGACGAACTGGGATCCGTCGAAGGTGCAGGGCATCGTCGCCGGCATCCTCGCGAAGTACCCGGACCTGAAAGGCCTGAGCTACGAGGACGCGCTCTTCATGTCACAGGGCGGCTACGCGGCGTACAAGGCCGCGAACATCCCGTACCAGGGCGTCTTCACGTACCGGACGGATGAGTCTGCGATGGGCTGCCTCGCCGACAAGCTGAAGGATCCGAAGCTCAAGATCTTCTATTACACGGCGGGCAACTCGCAGATCCGCGTTGCCTTGACCGCGGACATGATGAAGCTCGCCGGCGGGAAGATCCCGCCCGAGATCGTGTTCCCGATCCAGCTGCAGAACCAGGCCACGCGGGACATGTGCACCAAGGGGTATCCGCCGACGGCGTCCCCGACCTCGCTCATCCCGTTGAGCCTGCTGCACCAGATGTATCCGTAGGAGGATAAGTACGAGAAGCTGATTCGATGTCGATTCCCGGGCCTGTCAGTCCGGCGGTGCTGTCGCTCCGCGGCGTGTCGAAGGCGTTCGGAGCGGTACAGGCGCTCCGCGACGTCACCGTCGACTGCCGCGCCGGAGAGATTCACGCACTCGTCGGAGAGAACGGGTCCGGGAAATCGACGTTGCTGGGGATCGCGAGCGGCTTCGTCTCGCCGGACGAAGGCATCGTCGAGATCGGAGGCGCTCGCCTCCCGCGTGACTCTCCGGCGCTGGCGCGGCGGCTCGGGCTCGGCATCGCCTACCAGGACTACTCGCACGTGCTCGGCCTCTCGGTCGCCGAGAACCTCTATCTCGCATTGCCGGCCGAAGACCGCCCGTCGTACCGGCGCATGCACGCATGGGCTGCGGACACCCTGCAGGGATTCGACCTCGACATCGCGGTCACGGCGCCGACCGACTCGCTTTCGCTCGCCGAGAGACAGTTGCTCGAGGTCGTGAAGGCCCTCCTCACCCACCCAAAGGTGCTGCTCCTCGACGAGCCGACGACGGCGCTCGGCCCCGATGCCGTCGATCACCTCCACGCGCTCGTGCTCGAGCAGGCCCGCGCCGGTGCCGGCATCGTGTACGTGACCCACCGTCTGCCGGAGGTGCTCGGGGTCGCCGACCGTGTGACCGTGCTACGGGACGGCGTCGGGCAGGGCACGTTCGAGATCGCGTCCGTGTCCGAGGAGTCGCTCGTCGCGCTCATGATCGGCCGCCCGCTCGAGGTCGCATTCCCGGAGCGACGTGCTCCTCATGCCGACGCCGACGTGCTCCTCTCGGTCTCCGGTTTGCACGGCGAGCGCTTCGGCCCGATCGACCTCGCCGTTCGCAAGGGTGAGATCCTCGGCATCGCGGGCGCAGAGGGAAACGGCCAGGTGCAGTTCCTGCGAGCGCTGGCCGGAGTCGAGCATGCGGCAGGCAGCGCGACCTGTGACGGAGCGGCACTCGACACCAGCTCGCCGCTGGGGCCGCTTCGTGCGGGCGTCGTCCTGCTCAGCGGGGACCGCCGAAGCGAAGCACTCTTCCCCGTTCTCAGTGTCCGCGCGAACGCGACCGTTCAGGTGCTCCGCCGGCTTGCGCGTGTCGGGGTCGTGGGCCGCCGCCGTGAACGCACGGCCATGGAAGAGCTCGTCCGCAGGCTTCGCGTACGGATGGCATCGGCGGAGCAGCCGATCCAGTCGCTCTCCGGCGGCAACCAGCAGAAGGTGTCGCTCATGCGCCCGTTCTTGCGCGGCGACGTGAAGGTGATCCTGGCCGAGGAGCCTACCCAGGGCGTCGACGTCGGCGCGCGCTTCGACATCTACGAGGCGCTGCGCGCGAAGGCCGACGAGGGTGTCGCGACGGTCGTCAAGTCGAGCGACCCGATCGAGCTCGCCGGGCTCTGCGACCGCGTCATCGTGATGTCGCGGGGACGGATCGTCGAGGAGATCCCCCACGGCGAGCTCGGCGAGAGGCGGATCGTCGAGGCCATCGTCGGCTCGCGGGCCAGGCCGGCGACGGGCGAAGGAGCGCCGGCGTGAAGCGGAGCCTGCTGCCCCCCGTCCTCATGACGGTGCTCATCGTCGCGCTCGGGGCGTACTCCGAGGCGCGCCACTCCGAGTTCCTCGGCAACTTGAACCTCAACAGCCTGCTGCTCGAGGCGATGCCGTTGATCCTGGTCTCCCTCGGTCAGGCGAGCGCGCTCCTCGTGGGCGGCTTCGACGTCTCGGTCGCCGCGCTGATGACGACTTGCGTGGTGACCGCCTCGTACACGATGACACCGAGCATGTCGGGCTTCGCGCTCGTCCCCGGTGCGCTCGCGGTCGTCGGCGTCGGTCTCGCGACCGGCGTCTTCAACGCGTTCCTCATCCGGGTGCTGCGGCTGCCGTCGATCGTCGCGACCCTCGGGACGCTCAGCATCCTCGAAGGCGTCTCGCTGCTGTTGCGTTCCTATCCCGCCGGGCCGATCAACTCGGACGCGACGACCGCTCTCAACTCGAGCGTGAGCTTCGTACCGCTCGCGTTCATCGGGGTCGTGGCGCTCGCGGTCTTGGCGGACAGATGGCTGTATCGCACCCGCACCGGTCTCGCGCTGCGCGCGGTCGGCCTCGACGCGACATCGTCGCGAAGGCTGGGGATGCCGACCGGACGGACGATCCTGCTCGCATTCGTCGTCTGCTCGGTGATGGCGGCGATCGCCGGCTTCTACCTCGCGGCGGAGGTGCAGATCGGCTCGCCGATCATCGGCAACCAGGCTCTGGAGAGCATCGCGGCGGCAGTGCTCGGCGGGGCGAGCCTCGCGGGCGGCCGGGGATCGTTCTTCGGAACGCTGCTCGCCGCGCTGTTCCTCACGGAGATCGACAACGTCCTCCCCCTCTTCCAGCAGCCGACGGAGTACGCCGACATGGCGATCGGCGCGCTGATCCTGCTCGCGCTCGTGCTCTACCAGGCGCCCGACCTGATCGCCCGCGCGCGGACGGCGAGACGGCGCGTGCAACCCCTGCCGGCCAAGGCATTCGATCTCGGTTCGTCCTCGACGAACTAGGACCGGTCGAGAGCGACGCTGATTCGCAGCGTGTGCCCGTGGGGGGCGAATCCGGTCTCGCCGTCGACCATTCCGGTGACGACTTCGAAGAGCAACGCGCTGCGCGCGGACGCGGTAGGGTGACTCTGCCGCTGTCGGATGTAGCTGGAGAGCTCCGAGACGCTGCCGATCAGGGTGTAGACCGCCTCCCGGATGACGCCGACCCCGGGTTCGTCTCCGGTCCACAGGACCCGAACCTCGTACGCGCCGTCCTCCGACGCCTCCGCGTCGATCATCCGGAGCGGCAACGCTCGACAGGCCTGCTGCAGGTGAGGCAGGAGATGCGCCTCGGGTTCCTCCGTGACCCACTTCGGGCTTCGCATCGCGTCGACCAACTCGACAGCGCCGTCGACGAAGGGCCGGGCGTCGGCGATGCCCTCGCCTCGGTCATCGCCTTCCCAGCGGGGATCCGCCATCGGCGAAGGATCGCAGACCGACGCGGACACGCGTTGGGCCCGCAGCGTACCTTGTAACTCTGCCCCGTCGTGTTCTCGGAGCGGCTGTGTTTCTGCTCGCGCTTCTCGCGGGGACGGGGCGCGCCTCGTCCACGAGCATCTCGCCGTGCCGCCAGGTGAGGCTGCCGGTCTGGTCGCCGGACGGGCAGCAGATCGCCTTCTACGGCAGGCGCTGGCCTCCGCCGGCGCACGTCCATCGCAACCCGAACGACATCCTGCAGGCGCTCTGCACCGCGAGCGCCGACGGGACGAACGCCCAGCCGCTCCGCTACACGGCGTGCACCGGCAAATGTCCCGACCCGCCCTACCAGCTCGCCTGGTCGCAGGACGGGATACTCTTCCTGCGGGACGGCGACATCTTCCGGATCGCGCCCGGAAGCAAGCCGCAGAAGGTCGCCCGGATCGACGACTTCTCCTTCGTCACGAACCCCACCGGTACTCGTATCGCGTCCGGAGCCGGATCGTCCTCGTGTCTGACCTGCTCGGGGCCGGTGAGGATCCTCGACGCGCGGTCGGGAGCCCTCGTCGGCGAGGCGGGCGGCAAGAAGCTCGACAACGTCAACCCGAGCCTCTCGCCCGACGGGACGAAGGTCGTCTTCGAACGCAACTCCTCCGACGACTCCGGGAAGACGTTCGGCATCTGGACGGCGAAGACGGACGGCAGCCGGCTTCGTCAGCTCGCGAAAGTCGGCGAGCACCCGTTGTGGTCGCCCACGAGCGGAACGATCGCCTATACGGCCGTCGCGGGGAAGTCGGTCGCATTGCGTCTCGTGTCGGCCGGCGGCGGCAGGAGCCGGACCCTCGTCCCGCACAACGTCGAGAACGTGTTCGGCTGGTCTCCCGACGGTACGTCCCTGGCCTTCGAGACGGGCACAGGCTCGGTCGGCAAGCTGGCGGTCGTCGACGTCGCGACGGGGAACGTGCGCAGCCTCCTCCAGCTCGACTACGCGCCGACCGCCGTCTGGTCGCCGGATTCGAGCGAGCTGCTGGCCAACAGCGTTCCCAAGACGCAGCAGTGCTGGTCGACCTGGCGCGTGCCCGTGGCCGGCCCGAAGCCGACGCTGATCTCGAGCTGCCACTAGCCGGCCGCCTCGGGGCTGCGCGGGCGTTCCCGAATGACGCGCGCAAGGCCGACGTTGCGTTCGCGCCTTTAGTGCACGAACGCGGTCATGCGAATCGAGACGAGCACGCCGGGTAGCTCCACCCCGAGCTTGGCGACATAACGAGTCGGTGGCTCGGACGGAAACCGGGCGGCGTACTCCTCGTTCATGGCTGGGAAGTCGGCAGGGTGCGCCAGCAGAATGCCAACCTCGACCACGTCATCGAATGTCGCTCCGGCCGCACGCAAGACAGCTTCACAGTTGTCGAGCGCCTGCCGCGTCTGCTCCTTGATCGTGGAGCCGACAAGAGCTCCGGTTGCCGCGTCGATCCCGACCAGCCCAGAGACATACACGTGGCTGCCGGCCCTCACAGCCTGGCTGTAAAGCGGCGAAGTCGGTGCGCCCGGCGTGCTGATCACATCACGCATCCGGCCAAGATTGCCGCTCACCGAGCCGGCTGTCCACCCGGCCAAGCGTCGTTGCGCGCGAGTCGCTACGCCCGAGGGTCGGCCGCGCGGCCGAGGACGACCCAGATCGCATGCACGGGCTCCTCGCCGATCGTCCACAGGCGGTGCGGCGACGAGGAGTCGAAGGCGATCGACGCACCGGGTCCGAGCTCGTACTCGTCGAATCCGACGCGCACGCCGAGCGTTCCGCTCGACACGTAGCCGTACTCGCGGCCGCCGTGCGTGACGAGCGCGTCCTCGGAGCAGGACTCGGCGCCGACCGGATAGACGACGTAGAGGAACTCGACGTCCGGATCGCTCTGAGGTGTGAGCCGCTCCCAGCGGACGCCGGAGGCGAGGTTGAGGACACTGCGTGTGCCGGGCGTCGCCGCGAGGCCGTCGCCATCGCGCCGCTCCGGGACGACCCGCGGCGCGGATTGCGGGCTGTCGCCGAAGACCTCACTCATCGTCAGGCCGAGCTCCGTGACGAGTGCGTAGAGCGTGCTGACCGACGGATTGACGCGGTCGAGCTCGATCTGCGAGACGAGGCTCGGCGAGACGCCGACGCGGCGCGCGAGCTCGCGCAGGCTGACGCCGCGGCGTTCGCGCTCCTGTCTCAGGCGGCTGCCGACCTTCGACGGCTCGAGGCTGCGCTCGGCGGCGCTCATGCCGTCACCGTAGCCGCCGCATGACGTCGGCGACGATGCGATCCGGCCCCGGAAGGAACGCGTCCTCGAGCGGAGGGCTGTAGGGGATCGGCGTGTTCGGGGTGGCGATGCGCCACGCGTCGTCCAGATGGCCGAGTGCTTCCTCGGTGACGCGCGCAATGACCTCTCCGGCCCAGCCGCCGGTCAAAGGCCCTTCCTCGACCACGGCAATGCGGTTCGTCTTGCGGACCGAGGCGACAACGGTCTCGATGTCGAACGGCCGCAAGGTACGCAGGTCGATCACCTCGACGGACACGCGCTCGCGCTCGAGCCGCCCGGCCGCCTCGAGAGCGTCGTGGACGCCCTTCATCGCGCTGACGAGCGTGACGTCGCGTCCTTCGCGGACGACTGCCGCCTCGCCGAGCCTTCCCACGGTCCCGTCGACCTCGCCCTCGAGCGTGTACAGCCGCTTGTGCTCGAAGAACAACACCGGGTTGTCGTCCCGAATCGACGCGCGGAGGAGCGACTTCGCGTCCGCCGGGTTCGACGGCGCGACGATCTTCAGCCCCGGGACGCCCATGAGCCACGAGACGGGCATCTGCGAATGGATGGCGCCGAACCGCCCGCCGGCGCCGACGACGGATCGGATGACGAGCGGCACGCTCACCTGCTCCTGTGTGAGGAACCGGTACTTCGTCGCCTGGTTGACGATCATGTCCATCGCGAGCGTGAGGAAGTCGCCGAACATGATCTCGACGACCGGACGTAGGCCGGTGACGGCGGATCCGAACGCGGCGCCGGCGAGAGCGAGCTCCGAGATGGGCGTGTCGAACACGCGCGCCGGGCCGTACTTCTCGTAGAGGCCCGGCGTCGCCGCGAACACCCCGCCGGCGACCGCGACGTCCTCGCCGAAGAAGATCACCCGCTCGTCGGCCGCCAGCTCCTCGTCGAGCGCGTCCCGAACCGCGGTGCGGAAAGCGATCGGCGCCATCAGAGAGCGAGCGCGAGCGGCCGCTCGAGCAGCTCGCGAAGGCGGGAGAGGAAGCGCGCGCCGTCGGCGCCGTAGAGAACACGGTGGTCACAGCTCAGCGTCAGCGTCATCACGTCGTGGAAGGCGACGCCGCCGCCGTCCTCCACCGCCGCGCGCCTGACGCCGCCAACGGCGAGGATCGCGGCCTGCGGCGAGTCGACGATCGCTTCGAACGACCGCACGCCGAACATGCCGAGGTTGGAGACGGTGAACGTCCCGTTCTGCATCTCGTCGGGTTGGAGTGCCCGTCGTCTTGCCGCGTCGGCGAGCCGGCGCGTCTCGCGTGCGATCTCGGCGAGGGTTCTCTGGTCGGCGTCGGCGACGACCGGCACCAGCAGCGCGTCTTCGGTCGCGACCGCGATGCCGACGTTGACACGCGAGTAGCACTCGATCTTGCCGTCGACCCACGATGCGTTGAACCGCGGAAGCTCACGCAGAACCAGCCCGGCCGCCTTCACGACGAAGTCGTTCAGCGATGGAGTCTCGTCGGTGCGCTCGCGGCGGAGCGCGACGATCTCCGACACGTCGGCGTCGACCGACACCGTGAACGTCGGGATCGTCGCCGCCGAGTGCGCCATACGGCGCGCGATCGTCGCCTGTGTCGGCGTCAGCTCGACCACGCGAACCTCGCCGCGCCCGCCGGCTGCAGCGGTCAGAGCGACCGCGGCTCCGGCCCCGCCGTCGGCGCTGCGCCTCACGTCCTCGCTCGTGATCCTGCCGCCCGGCCCGGTTCCCGGCACACCGTGGAGGGAGACGCCGAGCTCGAGCGCGGTGCGGCGCGCGACGGGCGTCGCGTTCGGCCTCGCGGAGACCTCGGCCGCGGGCGTCGTCGATGCGGCCGGCGCGGCGGCATTTCCGTCGCCGAGCTGCGCGATCGGCTGGCCGACGGCCGCCGTACCTCCTTCCGGCACGAGGATCGCGCCGAGCGTGCCGTCCTCCTCCGCCTCGTAGACGACCGTCGCCTTGTCCGTCTCGACCTCCACGAGCGCCTCGCCGCGCCGGAAGGTCTCGCCGGGCGTCTTCAGCCACTTGACGATGACGGCGTCGGCCATCGAGTCCGACAGCTTCGGCATCGCCAGTTCGGCGGTCATGCGAACTCGCTCGCGTCGAGGGCAGACGGAAACGGAGCGGCGAGACCGCGCTCCCGCATGCGATCCAGCTCCTCCGCCACCTCGTGCTCGAGATCGTCGAGCACCGGCGCGTCGACGCCCTCCTCCTCGAGGCGACCGCGCAGGAGCACGATCGGATCGCGCGCTCTCCACTCGTCCAGCTCTCCTTCCGGTCGGTACGCGCCGGGGTCGCTGCGCGAGTGACCGACGTAGCGGTACGTGAGCGTCTCGAGGAATGCCGGGCCGTTGCCTGCACGCGCATGCTCGACGGCGCGCGCGGCGGCTTCTCGAACCGTCCAGACGCTCATTCCGTCGACGGTCTCCGCGGGGACCTCCATCGCCTCGGGACGGGCGCGGATCTCGCCGGCCGTCACGGCGCGGAAGGCCGTGTACTCCCCGTAGCCGTTGTTCTCGCAGACGAGCACGAGCGGCAGCTTCATCACCTGCGCGAAGTTGAGGCACTCGAAGACATAGCCCTGGTTCATCGCGCCGTCACCGAAGTAGGCGACCGCGACTCCCCCGGTCGTGCGCTGGAGCGCGAGCGCCGCACCCGTCGCCGCCGCGATGCTTCCACCGACGATCCCGAACGACCCGATCAGGCGATCCGCGGGCGACGTCACGTTCATCGAGCCGGCGCGCCCACCGTTCACGCCCGTCGACCGACCGAGCATCTCGTCGAGTAGCGCCTGCGGATCGACACCGAGCGCGAGCGCGTGCCCGTGGCCGCGATACGTCGCGGCGACGCGGTCGCGATCCTCGAGCAGGCTCGCGACCCCGGTCGCCACTGCCTCCTGACCGGAGTAGAGATGGGTCGTTCCGTACACCTCGCCCTTCAGGAAGAGCGATTGCACGAGCTCCTCGAAACCGCGGATGAGGAGCATCGTCCGGTAGATCCCGGTGTACAGCTCGAGGTCGTCGAGCACGCGCGTCGGCGCTTCGCTCACGCGGCGCCGACCTCGGCGGAGCCGAGCTGCGCCGCGAGGTACTCCCAGTCGCGTTCGAAACGATAGGAGTGGCGCGCCGGCGGTCCCGGCGCCGAGGTCTCGAGCCAGCGCACGCGGCCCCCGCTGACCTCGTAGAACGCGTGCACGCAGCCGGCGGCCGTCCAGAACACGTCACCGGGCAGCAGGGTGTAGCGGTCACCGTCCGCCACGACGTCGACCTCTCCCTCGAGCACGTAGTACGACTCCTCGAACGGGTGGTCGTGCGGGTGCGCGACCGCGCCCGGCTGGTAGTCGACCATGAACATCGTGTGCAGCTGCGCATCGAGGCGCTGATCGACGAGCATCTTGACCGCGATGCCGCTGTACGCGAGGACGGCCGTCGCCATGCTCGCGGAGACCGTCGGCGCTCCGACTGCGGCACCCTGCTTCAGCACGTCGAGATCCATCTGGCCCTCACCGAGCAGGAAGAGGTTTCGGTTCCGCGGATCGCGAACGTCGAGCGGCTGTGCCGGCTCGTGTGGAGCCGGGCCGAGAAAGAACGTATCGCTGCCGTCCGCTCGCGGTCTCGGCGCAGCCATCTCGATCCAGAGGCCGGACTCTGCCCGAAACGCATGAGGCACGCCGACCGGCACGACGCCGCACGCGCCGGGCTTCAGCCGCACGCCGCGGCCGTCGAGGTAGAGGATCGGCTCGCCTTCGAGCACGTAGAAGCCCGTCTCGAACGAGTGGACATGCTCGTCGACGTGGCCGTCCGACAGCGAGACGAGCGTGAGCGCCATGTGGGTCGAACCGAGCGCGCCGCCGACCAGTCGACACGTCTCGAGACCGCTCGCGTGCCCGGGCAGCGCCGGAGCGAGCTCGATGTCTTCGCGGCGAACCAGCCGGTAGCCCGGCATGCCGTCCGCGAGCTGCCGCGTACCCGACTCGCTCACGCGCCCACGCCGTCGCCGACTGCCGCGGATGCGGCGACCGCGCCCGCCGTCCCGTCGCGACCGGCCTCGTCGTCGCGAAGCAGGTCGCTCCCGCGCACGTAGATGCGGCCGGCCACGAGCAGCTCCTCCGCCGGGAAGCGCGTGATCACCTCGCAGCCGGTCGCGGTCACGACGACCTCCTCCTCGATCCGGGCAGCCGATCTCCCGTCGGTCGCGGCGCAGTACGTCTCGAGGGCGAACACCATTCCCTGCTCGATCTCGACCGGGTGCTCGAGCGAGTGCACACGCGAGATCATCGGCGGCTCGTAGAGCCCGACGCCGATGCCGTGGCCGAACTGAAGCCCGAAGCACGTCTCCTCGTCGGGGAAGCCGAGCTCCTGGGCCGTCGGCCAGACTTCGGCGATCTTGTCCGTGGTCGCCCCTGGGCGGACGAGCGCGATCGCCGCGTCGAGCCACTCGCGGCACCGCCGGTAGGCGTCGAGCTGCGCGGGGCTCACGCCGCCGACGTTGAACGTGCGGTAGTAGCACGTCCGGTAGCCCATGAACGAGTGGATGATGTCGAAGAACGCCTGGTCGCCCGGACGCAGGAGCCGGTCGGAGAAGACGTGCGGATGCGGGTTGCAGCGGTCTCCCGAGACGGCGTTCACTGCCTCCACCTGCTCCGATCCCATCTCGAACAGAAGCTGGTGCACGCGCGCGACGATCTCGTGCTCGTAGATGCCCGGGCGCAGCATGCGGTAGATCTCCTCGTAGGCGGCGTCGACGAGCCCGGCAGCCTGATCGAGCAGTGCGATCTCCTCCGCCGTCTTGATCTTGCGCGCCTCCAGCACGACCTGCGATCCGTCCCTGACCACGACCCCGGCGCGTCCCAGCGCCTCGATCGTGAGGAGGTCGGCCATGTCGATGCCGAGCGGCTCGCCGGCGAGCCCGTGCTCGCGCAGCTCGTGAGCGATTCGCCCGCCGAGCCGGTCGGGGATGCCGGTCTCGACGGGCATCGCGCCGCGCATCGGCGAGACGCCCGCGCGGAAATTCGCCGGCGGCAGCCACGGCGCGAACAGCTGGTGGTGCCGGGCGGCAGAGCCGAAATCCCAGAGGATCGGATCGCCACCGCGCGGCAGCAGGGCGAAGCGCGCGTTCTTGTCCCTCGCCCACTCGCCGATGTGCGTGCTGGTGACATAGCGGATGTTGTTCGGGTCGAAGAGGAGCAGCGCGCCGAGGTCCGATGCTTCGAGCGCAGCCTTCGCCCGCTCGAGACGGTCGCGACGGAGCCGCGGGAAGTCGATCCGCTGCTCCCAGTCCACCGCCCGCGTCGCGTCGGGCGAACCGACCGACCTGCTTCGCATCGTCACCGCAGCACCTCCTGCTTCGACACCTCCCGCAGATGCGGGAAGAGCGCCATGAAGTCATCGTCTCCGTAGCCTGCCTCGATCGTCGCGCGGACGAGCTCCTTGAGCTCGCCCGCGAGCGGCAGACGCACACCGGCGCCGTCGGCCGCCTCGAGGACGAGGCCGAGGTCCTTCGCCATCAGGTTGGTGGTGAAGGTCGCCGAGTAGTCGTCCCGCAGCAGCGGCTCGGTCTTGTACTTGACGAACGGCGCCCCGGCGGCGGAGTCACCCATGGTCTCGAGCAGTGCCGAGCGCGAGACGCCGGACGCCTCGCCGAGGACGAGCGCTTCCGCCATGAGCTGCGCGAGGCCGGCGACGACGAGATTGATCGCGAGCTTGACGATTCGCGCCTGCTCGCCTTCGCCGACGTCGTGGATCGTCCGCCCGATCGCGCGGAGCACCGGCTCGGCCCGCTCGAGCGCGGCGCGGGGCCCGGAGACGATGAACGCGAGGTTGCCCGCCGCCACGACGCTGGGATTGCCGCTCACCGGGGCGCGGAGGTAGAGCACCGACGCCGGCTCGACCAAGGAGGCGACGCGGGCCGACGCCTGCGGCGAGACGGTGCTGAAGTCGGCGAACACCGTCCCCGCGCGCGCCGCGTCCGCGACAGAAGCGGCGACGGACTCGAAGGCGTCGTCGTCCGGAAGCGACGTCAGGACGACGTCGACCCCGGCGGCGAGCTCGGCGGCCGTCCGAGCCGACGTCGCGCCCTGTGCGAGCAGCGGCTCGGCCTTCGCGCGCGTCCGGTTGAACACGACCAGCCCGTAGCCCGCGCTCAGGAGACGCTCCGCGATTGCGGCGCCCATGTTGCCGAGGCCGATCAAACCGACGCGCGGCGGGTCCTGAGGCGCACTCACCGTTCAGTATGAATAAACGACCCGGCGGCCCAGAGTCAAGTGTCTACCGCAGATGTACAGCAGGACGAGACGGATCGACCCGGGTCGCCGGCGGTGACCTCGGCGACGTCCGTGTCTTCACGGACGACTTGCCGAACGGCCTGGACGAGCATCACGCTCGTGGCGTCTGAAGCGCTGTCCGTCTTGTCTGCCCGCGAACTCGATGCGCTCCGCCGGGAGGCGAGACGTGCCGGCGAGGAGGCGCGCGCGCAGCTCCGGCGGGCTGAGGCGATGCGCATTCAGGATCAGGCGCTCCGCGAGCGGATGCGCCGAATCCGATGGCAGACCGAGACCTTCAGCTGATCGGTACCGCACGGTCAGGAGCCCGCTGGGCCTATGACGGCTTGAGGATCGAGTAGTTCGAGCCGTGCACTGAGACGAGGAGTCGAATCGCTTTGCGTCCGTTCGACGGGGCGGCGATGCAGAGGTATGACTCGCCCGGGACGAGGTGCTCAGCCCGGCAGCGAACGGACTCGATCGCATGCGTCCCGACGTAATGGTTGAGGTCGACCTTGATCCTGTTCTGCAGCGTCCCTCGATCCATCGAGGCGCAGCCTGCGAGAAGAGGCACGGTGGACACGACGAGAAGCGGAGCCACGACTCGTCGCAGGTTTGCTCGGGGCACGAACGACGCGGCCATATGTCCGAGTCTTGGCGATACGCGTCGAGAGAGGCTCCGGCGCGACCCCGATTCAGTCAGCGGGAAATCACGCTCCCGGCGTCGTCTCCCGGCGAACGAGAGCCGCGGCGAGCAGTGCGCCGACAAGCGTGATCGCGGCTCCTGTTTCGAGGCCGTGGTGGAAGCCGTCGACGAACTGCATCGGTAAGCGGGGATCCGCGCGCGTAGCGGTTTGCGCGGCGGCGACGATCGCGCCCATCACGGCGATGCCGAGCGAGCCTCCGACCTGTCGCGAGGTCGTGATCACACCCGAGATGACGCCCGCTTCGTCGACCGGGGCCGTGCTGAGAGCGGCGGTCGTCATCGGACCCATCGCACAGCCCATGCCAAGGCCGCCGATCAGCATCCCCGGCAGCAGCTGCAAGAAACTCGCGTGCATGCCGAGACGCGAGAAGCTCAACAAGGCCGCGGTGAGCAGCAGCATGCCCGCGCTGATCGGCCAGCGTGGCCCGATCAGATCCGTCGCTTTCCCGGCCAGGGGCGCGGACAGCACCACCAGGGCGGTCATCGGTAAGAAGACGATGCCCGTGTGGACGGGTGTGTAGCGGAGGATGTTCTGCATGTAGAGAGAGACGAAGAAGAAGATTCCGAACATCGCCAACGACACCAGCAAGGCGGCGATGTTGGCACCGGCGAACGTGCGGTTGCCGAACAGCGTCAGATCGAGCATCGCGCCTCGGGCGCCTCGCTCAATCCGGACAAACGCGGCCAAGAGGAGCGCCGCCGCCATGAAGAGGCCGATGATGGTCGTGGAAGACCAGCCGTAGCGGTTCGCCTCGATCAGCGCGAACACGAGCGCCAGCAGCCCTGTACCGGAGGCCAGCAAACCGTGGAGGTCGAGGCGTGAGCGTGCATCGCCGGACCGCGTCTCCTCGATCAGCAGGAACGCGGCCACGAGTGCGACGGCCCCGACAGGAACGTTGACGAAGAAGATCCAGCTCCAGCCGACGTGCTCCGTCAGCATCCCGCCGAGCAGAGGACCGATGGCCAGCGCGCTGCCGGAGACCCCGGCCCAGATCCCGATCGCCGTTCCCCGCTCCTCGGCCGGGAAGGCGGCGGTGATGATCGACAACGTCGCGGGCATCATCAGCGCCCCGCCCGCGCCTTGGAAGGCGCGCGCGGCGATCAACACGCCCGCGCTCGAGGCGAGCCCACACGTCAGGGACGAGACGGTGAACAGCGCCAGTCCGGCGGCGAAGATCAGCCGGCGGCCGTAGAGATCCGCGATCCGGCCGCCCGTCAGCATCAGCACCGCGAAGCTCAAGGTGTACGCGTTGACGACCCACTCCAGCTGCGACACACCGACACTCAGGCCGCGCCCGATCGAGGGCAATGCCACGTTCACGATCGTGTTGTCGAGCATGATCATGAACAGGGCGAACGAGACCGCACCCAGCGTCCACCACTTCCGATGCTCTTCGGCCACCGCGAGCCGCGGACGGAGTCCGATCGTTCCCGAGCGGTTGAGCAACATCCTGGCCTCCGGGCTGAGCTTGCGTCCCACACTCGCGGCGGAATATCGCTTGATCATCAGGTGACCTACGGAGCAACCTGCGACAAAGCCGCAGAGCGCGCGCATCAGTTGCGCGCGGGCGCCGTCGCCGCCGCCGGGCTCGGCTTCCTGGCTGTCGGTAGTTGCCCACAGAAGCGATCGGCATCCGTCCCGATGCCGCGCTTCGGCGGCTGTGTCGAAATTGGAAGCATGATTCGGGTCGAGCTCGATCTGCGCGCCAAAGCCGGTCGCCGGGATGAGCTACTGGCCGTCCTCGGCAAGATCGACGTACTGACCGCCGTGAACCGGCAGCCGGGCTTCGTCGGCGCCGAGATCCAGCTCGGCGTGGACGACCGGCAGCACGTGCTTGTGACGAGCTCATGGGCGAGCAAAGAGCACTTCGAGCGCTGGCAGGCAAGCCCGGCCTGGGCCGAGCTCCTCGACCAGGTTCAGAGTCTCGTCTCCCGCAAGCCGATCGCCCGCGCCTTCCGCGTCGTCGACCTCGTCGAAGCGGCTTGATGAGGAGTCGAAGATGCGGATACTGATCATCGAGCCGCAGAAGGTCGCACGCGACGCACTCCGCAACCTGGTCCGTGAGGCTCTCCGCGACGCAACTGTCGTGCACGCGGACACGCTCCAGGAGTGGATGCATCATCGCGCCGGCGATCGTCCGGATCTGATCATCCTCGGCGACGGCCGGCTCGAGCTGATCGAGCTCGCTGCCGTCGCCGCCCCCGGCGCCACGATCGTCGCACTCGGGCTTCACGACGACGCGCTCTACCGCAAGCAGGCCCTCCTCTCGGGTGCGCACGCCTACATTCCGCGTGAGCATGCCGCCGACCAGCTTCCACGGCTGCTCGCGACCCTGCAGTTGGAGGCTGCGTAGGAATTCGCGATGCGACGCACGCGGAGCATGCGTACGCTTGGGTCATGAACCGAACCGGCAAGTTCCTCGGGATCCCGTACGACTGGCGATGGCCGACCAAGGCCCGGGTAAAGCAGCGTTGGTGGAACCCGCACGACCCCCGCCTCTTCACACCCAAGGTTTCCGGCTGGGGTTACGCCGTCAACCTCGCGCGCCTCTTCCGACGCCGGTAGACGCCAAGGCTGCGATCGTCGCGGCGCGGGCGGCAGTCGGCGGATGCCCAAAGCGATCGCGACAGGACACGGAGATCCCGCAACGGGACTACGCTGAACCACCGACGCCGCCGTCCCAGCAGACGCGCAGACTGGGATCATGGTTCTGGCTGCTCTCACACCCTTGGCGAGCTCGGCCGCGACGCTGCTCGCGGGCGGCGTCATGCTCCTGGCAGGTGTCAGTAAGCGACGCCTGACCTGGAAGCCCGCACGCTGCCCGGTCTGCCGTCACGATCGCAACGCCTGCGACTGCCGCCTACGGTAGGGCGGAAATCGGGCGCACCGGCTACGGGAGGAGCCGTAGCTCGGTCGGAATGCGTTCGCTCCGCCACGTCGACCCGTGGCACATGGGGCAGCATGGCGGTGCGGTCGTCAATGAGATCCCGTAGCCGCAGTTTGCGCAGACGAAGCCGAAGCCCGTCCGAGTCGAACGAGGCCTCGCGGTCGGCCCACCTGTCGGCGGCCCCCGAAGACGTGCCCACGGCCGGCGCGTCGTCACGGATCTCAGGCCGCGCGTGGTGGGTCGGGAAGCGCCGCGCCGGCGTGCTCGTCGGCGGTGTATCGGCGCCCCGTTTCGGTGAGCGTGAACCGGCCGTCGCGCTCCTCGACACGGCCCTCCCGGAGCTCAACCTGCAGCGCTCTGCCGATCACCGATGAGAACATGGCCGGCAGACCGATGTCGGCGGCAAGCTCGGCGACTGTCACCGACTCGCCGTCGCGCTGCGCGGCCTCGAGCGCGCGGAGCAGAAGCTCGCTTCCGATCAGGTTCGCCAAGACCAAGCCGCCCTGAACACAATCTGTCTTCCGCGACGGTACCCGCGCGGCGTCACGTTGGCTAGACGAAAGAGATTTCGCGCCGACCGTTTCCGTCTCCGTACCATCCATGCTGGACGTGGAGGCTGACGGACTCACCGGCATACGTCTGGCAGCGGCGCGCAAAGACGCACGACTCACACAACGTGCCCTCGCGACCACACTCGGCGTCACCCTGCGCACTGTCCAGAACTACGAGTCCGGAAAGATCGTTCCCTACCGGCACCTGGCCGACCTGAGCGCACTGCTCGGACGACCGATCGGATGGCTGCTCACCGGCCAGACCCAGCCGCTCGCCGACGACCTCCTGTCAGCATCACGCCGGCAGCGCGCCATGCTCACGGACAATCTGGAGCGACTACGCCTGCTCAGCCGGGAACTCAACGACCGGGGTGCGACGCAGGCCGACCTTCTCGCTACTCACGCGGCATCTCGATCGGGCGCAGCGACCACTACATGACAAGGTCGGTACGCGTCTTCACCGATTCGGCGCTACAGCCGCCGCGCCATCCTGGGCGCATGCGAGGGACCACCGAACCACCGATCACGCCGGCCCAGATGCGGTGGCTGAGCGACGAAGAGCTTGACCAGGAGCTCGCGGTCACGGCGCTCGATCCGCACCGCACCATCAGATATGAGTCCCTGCTCGACGAACGCGAACGACGACGCAAGCAGTCGCGAGGGCGAACGTCGCGGCGCCATCGACGGCGGTTCGGGTCAGCGCATCCGTAGTAGGCCACATCAGGCTTCGCAAGCCTCCCGATGCGGGTCAGGGGCACGACTACCACAATGCGCTCGATGAAGGAGATCCGTCGGCGCCTGTTCCGCGCTCGGCGATCGAGGCCGTTCGTCCGGGCCTCCAAGATGATCGTTCGCCATCGGCAGCTGGGCCGTGTGCCGCAGGCCACGGCACACCGCGGCTGGCTTGCCCAGCACGGCGGGCACCGACCGCCCAACATGTCCGTCCAGTCGTCGCGGGTCGAGAACGGTGGGCTGTCCTTCCCGCTCACGCTGGTCGCGGCGAGCGACGTGGACAGTGCCGCACGCGACGACGCTGCGGCGGCCGTGAGGCATGTCGCGGCTTTCGCCCCATACCCTGTGTTGCAAGCGCGGATATCGCTGACACGCCATCGTGACCACGCAGTGCAGCGGCCCGCGGTCGTCGAGGCTTCGCTCGGGCTCAGGCACCACGCAGTCCGTGCTCGTGCGAAGGGGCGCACGTTCCCGGACGCCGTCGATCTCCTCGAGCGACGACTCCGCCGCCGTCTCGAGGACATCGGCCGCCTGGCCAAGACACGCAGGCGCAGCGGAGCATCGGCGCGCGACAGCCGCCGTCTAGGGAGTTGACGTCACGCTTGCGCCGCCGGCCGGTGCGAGGCGGAGCGCGCGGGACGTCCAGGCCGGCAGGTACCAGTTCCACCGTCCGACCAAAGCCATCGTCGAGGGCAGAAGCAGCCCGCGTACGAGCGTGATGTCGATCAAGATCGCGACCGTCAGGCCAAAGCCGAGTTGCTGCATGGTCGGTATCGAACCGAGCAGCATCCCGCCGAAGGCAGCGGCCATGATCAGCCCGGCGGCGGTGACGATTCGGCCGGTGGTTGCAAGCCCCTCGACGACCGCCCTCGCGTTCGACCGCGTCTGCTCCCAGGCCTCACGCATGCGGCTGACGAGAAACACCTCGTAGTCCATCGACAGTCCGAACAGCAAGGTGAACATGAAGACCGGAATCCAGCCTTCGATCTGACCGACCCTGGTCAGACCCGCCCAGCTTCCCCAGCCCCATTGGAAGGTCACGATCATCAGACCGCAGGCTGCGGAGACCGTCAGCAGGTTGAGCAGGATCGCCTTCAACGGCAGCAGCAGCGAACGGAACGCACGTGTCAGCAAGACATAGGTAAGGCCGAGCACGCCGAGGATCAGCCAAGGGAAAGAGCCAAGCGTGCGAGAGACGAAGTCGGCCGCATAGGCTGCCCCGCCGCCCGCGAGCACACGGATCGGGGCGGGGAATCGAGCCTGTGGGATCAATTTGGTTCGGAGGCGGTCGGCGAACCGTTGCGCCGTCGGGCTGGCCGGGTCATGGCGGCCGACGACGGTGATCTTCAGGTAGCGGCCGCTGGGATCGGCAAGTGCCGGACCGATGCTCACCACCTCGGGGTCGTGGCGAAGCAGACCGTCCAGACGAGCAACCGCTGGAACCGCAGCGCGATCCCTGTGCGCGGCACCGCTGTCGACGACGATCGTCGTCGGATCGAGCGCGTCGACGCTCCTTCCATGCTGGAGGATCGCCAGCCCTTTGATCGCCTGGAGGCCCGGCGGAAGACCCGTCGGCGAACCCGGCCCGAGGCGGATTCCGGCGACGGGCAGCGCCGCCGCGACGAGCATGACCGCGATCAGCGGTGCGACGATCTTGGCACGTCGAATGACCCAGCCGGTGTGCGCGGTCCACCACCGCAGCTCCTGCAGATGCCGACGTTCGGCGAACGCATGAGGCAGGAAGCGAAGCCGCTCGAGCCGATCACCGATCCGCAACAGCAACACCGGCAGGAATGTCAGCGCGCAGGCGATGCTGATCAGCGGCACGAGCAGCCCACCAAGACCGAAGCCGCGCAGGAACGGCACGGGCAAGAGCAGCATCAATGCCAGCCCGAGCGAGACGGCAAGGCCGCTGAAGACGATCGTTCGGCCCGCATGACGCATCGTCTCGTTGATCGCAGCTTCGTGCCCGGCACCTTCTCGACGCTCGTCCCGATACCGATGGACGACGAGCAACGAGTAATCGATCGCGATCCCGAACCCGATCATCATCACCATGTTCGTCAGGTAGTTGCTCAACTGCAGGAAGTGCGCCGCGACCCAGGCAAGCCCGAGCGCCGGCGCGATCGCCGCAGCCGCGAACAGGAACGGCACCAGAACCGCGCCCGTCCCGAAGACGAAAAGAAGAAGGGCGAGCGCGACCGGCATCGCGACGTACAGCTCACCGATCTTCAGCGCCCGCGCAAGCAGCGGATTCAGATCGTGCTGCAACGCCGCATCGCCGGTCACCAGGACGCCGGGGCCGACAAGCCGCCGCAGCGGGCCGATCGCAGCCTCGGCGCTCGCACCCGACAACCGGGTCTGCACGAATACGGCGGCGGCGCCCGAGGGAAGCCGCTCGATCTCGACGAGCTTGCCGCCCGGCAGCGTCGGCGCCGCTTCGATTGCCGCGTCGACGGCGCGCGTACGCGCCGAGTCTCCACGCGCCGCAAGCACGAACAGCGAGTTGCCCCGCTGGCCGTACCTCGCAGCCAGTATCTGGTCGACACGGCGCGAATCGCTGCCCGGCAACGCAAAACCGCTCGATAGAAGCGGCGACAGCCGCAGCGCACCGGCCACACCAGCTCCGATCGCAACCAGCCACACGAGCACAACCAGCCGCTGATGGCGCAGGCTGAACCCGGCCAGCCTCGAGATCAGAACGCCGGTCGAGGCTTCGCCGTGCATCGCATGCTCATGGGTCTACGGATCAACGTCTTTGAGGACTGCTCGGCAGGCGTCATCCGCGATGCACAAGCGAGGGGAAGAGAACTGTAGCCGCCCGGGACTCCAGTCGTCCGCCGCGCGATTCGGGGTGATCTAGGCCGTCCGTCGGCGCAGCGTCGCTGCGCCGAGCGTGACGGCGAGCACGATGCAGCCGGCCACGACCGCGACGTCGAGGGCGAAGCGGGCGTCGAGCACGTTGGCGGCGGTTCGTGCGAGCGCGTCGTAGGCATAGCTGAGCGGGAGCGCATCGGAGACCGCCCGCAGCCAGTCCGCCATGTGGCCGCGCGGCACAAAGAGGCCGCAGAGGAGGATCTGCGGGAAGACGACCGCCGGCATGAATTGCACGGCTTGAAACTCGGTTTGGGCGAAGGCGCTGACGAACAGGCCCAGGCTGCTACCGAGAACGGCGTTTCCGACCGCGAGCGCGACCACCAGCCACTGGGGGCCGGCGACGTTCAGCCCGAGCAGGCCGAAGGCGAGCAGGGAGACGAGTGCTGCCTGGAGAACGGCAACGAGGGCGAAGGCGATGCCGTACCCGGCGAGAACGTCGACCTTGTGCAGGGGCATCGTCATCAGGCGTTCGAGAGTTCCCGAGGTTCGTTCGCGCAGCATCGTGATCGAGGTCACGAGGAACATCGCGACGAACGGGAACAGGCCGAGCAGTGGCGCCCCGACGTGCTGGAAGGCGACCGAGTGACGGCCGAACAGTTGTTGCAGCAGGGTCTCGAGCAAGCACGGCACGCCGAGGATGAGCACGAGCGTCCGCGGGTCGCGCCGAAGCTGCTCGAGCACCCGCCGTGCAAAGGCGAACGTGATGAGGCTGCTCATTCGCTCCCCTCGACAAGACTGAGGAATGCACCGTCGAGATCGTGCACGCCCGTGCGCGCTCGCAGCTCCTCGGGTGTCGCCTGGACGAGTAGCCGTCCCTCCCGCAACAACAGGAGCTGGTCACAGCGATCGGCCTCGTCCATCACGTGGCTCGAGACGAGCAGCGTCACGCCCCCGGAAGCCAGCCGGTGGAACAGCTCCCAAAGCTCGCGTCGCAGTACAGGGTCGAGGCCGACCGTCGGCTCGTCGAGGACGAGCAGGTCTGGCGAGCCGAGCAGCGCCGCCGCCAACGAGACACGAGCCCGCTGGCCGCCCGACAGCCGGTTCACCACCCGCTCGCCGCAATCCGTGAGCGAGACGTCGATGATCGCCTGGTCGACGGCTGCCGAAGGCTGCCCGAGCACCCGCGCGAAGAAGCTGAGGTTCTCGCGGACGCTCAGGTCGCCGTACACGGAGGGCGCCTGCGTCATGTAACCGACTCGAGCGCGCAGGGGCTTGGAACCGGCGGGATGACCGAGCACCTCCACGCTGCCGTCCGCGACCCGTTGCACGCCCACGATCGCGCGGATCAACGTCGACTTTCCACTCCCACTCGGACCCAACAAACCAGTGACCGAACCGGCCGCGACAACGCAACTCAGATTCGGCAGGACCACGATCCCTCCGCGAACAACCCGCAGCCCCTCAACGCGAATCGCAACCCTCGGCTCGACCTTGCGCATCGCGGGTTCAAAGGTAGAAGACGGCCGCACAGCCTGTGGGAAGGGTACGGGCGCTTCTGCCGCTCGTACAGATCGCTCGGTGAACCTCTTGCGCATCAAGCCTCTAACTGCCGACGAGGTCTCGCTGCCGGAAGGTCTGGATCGCGGCGATCGCGGTTGTCGAGCCGATCACGACCATGATGAGTGCGGCTCGAGTGCGAAATGGTTGGGCCGGTACGAGCCCGACGTGGGCGAAGGGCGTCGCGTCCAGCAGCCAGTGTGGTGCGGTGAGAACGGAGCCCACGAGCTGCCAGAGAAATGTGACGGCGACGAGGGCGTAGCCGATTGCAGTGCTTGCTCGAGGCACGGTCGCGTAGGCGAAGGCAGCGACGCCGAGGAAGAGGACAGCGGTGGGAAGGGTGTTTGCTCCGGCTTCGAGCAGATGCGCCAGCGAGGCGTGTGTGCCCGCGGAGCCGGCGCCGGCCCAGGTGGCGAGCGATGCATCGATCGCGATCGTGGCGGCGGCGAGCGCTGCGAGTGCGATGCGTCCGCTGAGCCAACGCCGGCGGCCGATCGGTTGAGCGAGCAGCGTTTCGAGTCGTTGGTCTGCCTCTTCCTCGCGTGCCGCTCCGACCTGGGTGCAGACGAAGACGCTGACGGCGAGGACGACGAAGATGAAGAGGAAACCCAGGTAGCCGCTGGGTGTGACGATCGAGCCGGCGCCAAGCTTGGCGATCTGTCGCTGCATGTTCTTTGAGATGTCCGCTGACGAGATGCTGTTGGAGACGATGCCGAGCAGGTAGCCGAAGGCGGCGACGCAGCTGAGCCAGGCAAGGAGAGTTCCGCGTGCGGCTCGTAGCGCCTGAAGCTCGGGAGTCGAAAGCAGGCGAATATGTGGATCGGCGCTGTCGCGATCCGGAAGCAACCCGGTCCCGATATCGCGGCGCGTGTCCAATCGGACGGCGGTGAAAAGCAGCAGGGCGGTCATCGCGAAGGGGAGCAGAAAGACAAACCCCTGTGGTGCGGCGAAAGGACGGAGTTCCTCGGCCCAACCAAGCGGCGTGAGCCAGCGCAGCCAGCCGTACCCGGTGGTCGTATCCGCGATCACGCGGAGCAGGAAGAGCAGGCCGACGACCGCTCCGCCGAGCTCGAGCGCAAGCCGACGGGTTGACGCCAGGCGACCCGCCACGGCACCGACGCCGGCGCAGACAGGTATCACCGATGCGGTGGCGAGCGCGAGATACGCGGCGCCGGCGATCGGCAGACCGGCAGCGGTGAAACCCACGAACTCGGCCAGCGACAATGTGAGTGCACCGGCGGCGACGGCGATCAGGGCCGCCCCGTTGAATGCGCGCCGGCTGATCGGCCCTGCAAGGACGAGCTCTGCCCGGCCCGCTTCTTCTTCTGCGCGTTGCGCCCGCACGGCGGCGAACAGCCCATAGATGGCGGCGGCGATCGCGAGGGTGCCGCCGACACGCCAAGCGGTGTATCCCTCGACGCTGGAGACGTCGTGCGGTTGGCCGTAGAGCAGGCGAAGACCGGTGTTTCGGGCAAAGCTGTGAGCGAACGCGATCCGCTCCGTGAGCCTGGGGTAGGCGTGTCGGTACCCGTACGGCTGGACGTAGGAATACAGCGCGAAGACGTACGCAAAGACGAACGTACGAGTGCGTGCGTCGCGAAACGCCCGGACGGCCAGGGCGAGAACTGCCCGGCCCTTTCCCCGCTCAACCAATGCCGTCGCGATTCGAGCCGTCGTAGTGGTGTAGAAAGATCTCCTCGAGCGACGGCGCGCGGCTGCTCAACGTCTCGACCGGGTACGCCGCCAGCATCGAGATCAGCGGTGAAACGCTCCCGGAAACCTCGAACCGGAGCGCGTTTGTGCTCACCCTCGTGATCCGGACGTTCTCCATAGCCCGCAGCTCTGGAGCCGCGCCGGCAAAGGTCACTTCCACGGTCTGGGTGTTCAGGTGTCGCAGCTCGCCGAGCGTGCCCTGGTCGACAAGCCGGCCCTGTCGGAGAATGCCGACTCGGTCACAGACGGCCTCGACCTCACTCAGAATGTGCGAGGAGAGGAAGACCGTTTGCCCCCGCGTCTTGGCTTCGGCCACGCATTCGCGGAACGTCATCTCCATCAGCGGATCAAGGCCGCTTGTTGGTTCGTCGAGCAGCAAGAGGTCGGCACGTGTCGCCAGCGCGGCGATCAGTTGCACCTTCTGCCGGTTGCCCTTCGAGAGCGCCCGCACCTTCTTCCGCGTATCGAGTTCGAACCGCTCGACCAACTCGCGCCGGTAGTTCAGGTCAACGCCGGCACGCATCCGGGCGAAGAACTCGAGCGTTTCCGCACCTGTCAAGGACGGCCACAGGAACGGCTCACCCGCGACGTAGGCTACGCGAGCGTGGGCCGCGACAGGATCGGACCAGGCATCGATCCCGAAGAGTTCGGCCCGGCCTGCGGAGGGCCGATGCAGCCCCAGCAGCAGCCGAATCGTCGTGGTCTTGCCCGCACCATTCGGTCCCAGGTAGCCGTAGACCTCACCTCGCTCGACCACAAGATCGAGCTGGTCGAGGGCAAGCGTCGCACCGTACCGTTTGCCAAGACCAATCGTGTGGATCGCAGTCAACAGCACGGATTGTCACGCTCGCACAGGACAGGCGCAGAGGGCTCCAAGACTCGCCGGCGACAGGCGGGCTCGCGCATCAGTAGCGCCGTTCTCGAGGCGTTACGGCAAATTACTCGCCGCGCGACTTGAGGAGCGCGCCATGTTCCCGTTCTATTTCGGCCGTCTCACGTTCCAGCAATGCTCGTCGCCGTTCCAGGTCGGCCAGCTCGTGATCGCCTTGCCGTTCGAGGTCGAATGCGGCGGCTTCGTGTCGCTCGGCGGCCGCATCGTGGGACGCGGCTAGATCACGGTGCAATTCTGACGGCGGCTCCATGTTCGAACCTTACGGGCTGCGGCCGGGAAATGCCCTGGCGGCGCGGTCTTGGGTCTTGGCCGCTAGGACGCGCTGCGCGGTCGGACGAGGATTCGGTACCGGGCTGCCTGGTATGCCTTCGGCCGCTCGCCGTTCGTGAGCGCGAACCGGACGGTGGTTGAGCCGGGCCGGACGGTTTGGAAGACCCAGATGGTCAGGTCGCCGATATTACGCTCGACTTTCTCGACGACGACGTTCGGGTCGTAGGCGCGGGCGACGCGCCAGACGAGGCCTGACTGACCCCGATTGAGCGCAACGGCGACGTAGCTCTGTGCAGGCGCGGAGACCGTCGTAGTCGTTCCTTTCGGCAACGGACCGACGGGGGGTGCGCTCGCACTTGCCGTGGCGACACACGCCATACTTGCGAGCACCACCAGTACGCGGGCTCGAATTCTTCTCACGTTCACCTCCGTGGCGAGAATCGCAGTCCACCAAGTGCGACCGCATCGGTGTCGGCTCGGATCACGTATGCCCACGTATACCGACCGTGCGATCGAGTTTGCAATGCCGGTGTGAATGGGTCGTTTGGAAACTGGTGTCGGTGCTTTCGCCGATGCCGGATGCGCCCGATGCCTGGATGATCGAGGTGTCCGGGGCGTGGGGTTCCCGATGTACCCAGATTCGCACGGGCTCAGGGGCTACAACGCGCGCGGCGAGAACACATCAAGCGACGCGCAGACGTTCACCGTCTACGCACTCTGTTACAGGAGCTGACGCAGAACTCATCTCGCGATCTCGTGAGCGGCCCCCAAGGGCCGCTCACCGCACAGATCCGTCTCGGTGGCAAACCACAGCATCTTGTTCCGCGGATCCCCCGATGGAGAACCCCCTCGCGCCGAGTGACGATCAACATGTGACCAGCTACGCGGTCAACTGGCAACCTCACAGCGGCACAGTCCACAGCGGCAGGTTGGAGATTGGCGAGGGCGAGCTCTCCTTTCACAACGGGGACGCTGCGGACACGATTCGCTATGACGAAGTCCTTCGTATCGAGAACGATTTGCGCGACCGGATCGGACCCCGCCGAGCGGTCCGGCTGATCCGCCGCGACGGCCGCGCAGTTCTGATCGCCGGCCAGTCGGCCGCGATCGGCGAGCTGGCAGAGATCACCGCAGCGCTCTACGCGGCGATTTCCCCCGCCGCCGGTTAGCCGTCGTCGCATACACCTTACGGGCCGATCACACGACGGTAATAGTGCGGGCGCATGATCCGGTCAGCTGGTCGCGTGACGTCCGTCCCCGGAAGGTGAGATGCGTGAGTACGACGATGAAGACCCTGCTGCTGGCGACCTTGACCCTCCTGGTGCCGGCGACGTCCTCAGCGTTGGCGGCGAAAGTGCATATGGTCGTGACGCCGACGACGGTGTCACCCGGTGGCGTCGTCCGCGTGAGCGCGACCTCGTCGCCCTGCCTTCCGCGCGACCAGGTCATCTTGCTCTCTGCCGCCTTTCCGGGCCACGCCTACGGCGTCGGCGCGATCTACGGCAAGGTCGGCCGTCACGGCGCCTTCTCGGTACCGGTTCGAATCCGCAGACGACTGCCCGCCGGCCGTTACCACGTCGGCGCCCGCTGCGGTGGCGGCAACCTCGGCGTCCTGAGCTACTTCCGCGTCCGCTGAACTGTCAGCGTGCGCGTGCACGAGCGATGCTGTTCTCAGAGGCCGAAGGCGAGACCGACCCCGAGCAGAGCGATCGTGATCAGCGTGCCGGTGGCGATGCTGAGTGCGACGCGGCGCGTCCGGCCGGGAGCGTGCTCCTGGGGAAGGACGCGGAAGGCGAGCACCACAAGCAGGCCGAGCACGAGCGGAAGAAGGAGCGCGTTGACGATCTCGACCTGGATGGCGAGACGGACGAGCGAGTGCGCCGTGAGGACAAGCGTTGCGCCGAGGACGACCGTAACGGCATAGAGGCAGTAGAAGAACCGGGCCTGCGAAGGTTTCTCGTCGAGGCTGCGTCGTGACCCGGCGACCTCCGCGACTGCCCAGGCGGCGGCAAGCGAGACGACGATGCTCGCGAGCAAGGCCGCGCCGGTGAGACCGAGTGTCAGGATCAGGCGTCCGGCCGTGGTTCCGAGCGCGCCGGTGAGCGCAGCATCGAGCTGCCCGACCGTTTGCAGGGATGCCCTGTGACCGCCGGCCGCAACTGCGGTTGCGACCAGTACGGCGATCATGACGAGTTGGGTGAGCACGGCACCGAGCGCCGTATCGATGCGGGCTGCCCGCAGGTGGCGGACAGTGAGCTGTTTGTCGACGACCGATCCCTGTTGGTAGAAGATCATCCACGGCATCACGACCGCGCCGACGTTGGCGGCCAGCAACGCGAGGTAGCCGCTGTTGCCTATCGGCTGCGAGGCGGTGAGCCCGTGGGCGAGTTCGTGCGGGCTCGGATGGGCGAAGAGCGCGGCGGCGATGAAGGCCAGCTCGAAGAGTCCGAGTCCGATCCCGATCAGTTCGACGCGCCGGTGGCCTCCTGTGCAGACGACTGCGAGCAGGAAGACGGTGGCAGCCGGCACGGTCAGCCCGGCCGGGACTCCGTACAAGCGGCCGACTCCGGCGATGCCCGCGAACTCCGTGACGAGCGCGCCGGCGACGCTGACGAGAAGGGCGCCGACGGACAGAAGCGCCCAGCCGCGGCCGAAGTGTTCCCGGATGAGTTGTGCGTGCCCCTTGCCGGTCGTGAGGCCGATCCTGACCGTCAGCTCCATCACGAGGTAGAGCACCGGGATGAGCAGCAGTTCGATCAGCAGCAGCCGATAGCCCCAGCGGGCGCCTGACTGACCGGCGGTGATGAGGCTGCCGGCGTCGGTGTCGGCCAGCATCACCATGAGACCCGGCCCGACCGCAACGACCCACAGCGGCAGGCGACGCACCTGCCCACGACGGGTGCCGGTCGGCAGTCCGCTCACCATGCTTCTGATCGTAGGCGGGGGCACTCGCGGCCGGCCTACGTGTGAACGCACCGGGGCGCTGCGGGAATACCCGCGGTCGCAATCCGCGCTGATGCCGATTCTCCGGCCTCGCGAGGGAGGCAGGGTGTCGCTCATCAGCGACGGCGGTCGCAACGCATCCGCCCTGAAGGAGGGATGTTCCGGTGCTCGAGGTCACGCGACGGAAGTTCGTCAAGGAAGCCGGCGTCGGGGTGGGGTTGCTCAGCGTCGGCGGCACGCTGCGGTATTTGGAGCAGGCTGCTCCCGCCGGTGCCGGCGAGTTGCTCGGAAAGGAGACGGTCTTTCGCACCGGGCACTCGAACAACTGCGACGGTGCCTGCGGCCATCAAGTGCGGGTCGTGGACGGCCGGGTGCGGTTGGTGACGAGCGCGGGCTGGTCGCCGAAGACGATCGCCGGCAAGGACGCCCCCAAGTTCGACCCGCGCATCTGTCTGCGCGGCGTCGCGCAGATCCAGAACACGTACAGCCCCGACCGGATCAAGTACCCGTACAAGCGGATCGGGGAGCGCGGCTCGGGGCGCTGGCAGCGGATCAGCTGGGAAGAGGCGACGACGACGATCGCCGAGAGATTCAAGGAGATTCAAGCGAAGTCGGGCAAGAAGTCGGTTTGGATCGCGCCGTACACCGGCTCGCTGGCCGTGCTCGAAGGCGTGGTCGGAGCCGGCTTTCGCTTCGCGAGCGTGATCGGCGCGTCGGCCGGCGACTTCGAGGGCGACAACGAAGGAGACAGCTCCACCCCGGCCGGCTGGAACTACGTGCTCGCGGATCCGGACGCGACCGCGGGCGGGATCTTCGACGGCCACGAGATGACCGACTTCCTGAACGCGAAGGCGATCGTGCTCTGGGCGAACAATGTCGCCGAGACGTCGCTGCCCGACTGGCGGATCATGGCCGATGCGCAACGCAACGGGGTACCGATCGTCTCGATCGACCCGCGATTCACGCCGACCTCGGCCAAGTCGGATCTGTGGCTGCCGATCCGCCCGGGTGCGGACACGGCGCTCATCGACGGGATCATGAATCACGTCATCCAACACCGTCTCTACGACGCCGCCTACCTGAAGGCCTACACGGTCGCCCCCTTCCTGGTCGACCCTCAGACGAAGAAGTTCCTGCGCCGCGGCAAGTCGTATCTGGTCGTCGACGCTGCCGACGGACAGCTGAAGCCGGTGGAGAAAGCCCACGATCCCGAGCTGTTCGGCGAGCACGACGGGGCGTCGTCGGCGCTGAAGCTGTTGAGGGAAGAGATGGCCGAGTACACCCCGGAGAGGGTCGCGCAGCTCACCGACCTCGAGCCGCGGCAGGTGCTGCAGCTGGCCGAGCTGTGGACGAAGAACAGTCCGGTCGCGGTGCGGGCCGGGTTCGCGCTTTCGCACTGGGGACGCGGCGACCTCACGATGCAGGCGTTGGTCACCTTGCAAGCGCTGACCGGGAACATCGGCGTGCACGGCGGCGGCATCACGACCTTCGCCGGTGGGCTGACGACAACCGCTTTCGACCTCGGCAACTGGTGGGCGCCGAAAGGCACCGAGATGTTCACCGTGCTGGAGCCGATGGATGCCTGCGACGCGATGCTCGACGGCAAGCCCTACCCGGTGCGTGCAGCCTGGTTCATGGTCGACAACTTCGCCCAGCAGATGTCCGACCGAAACAAGGTCGTCAAGGCGCTCAAATCGCTCGACTTCCTGGTCGTCTCCGACTACGTGCTGTCGGCCACCGCCGACCTCGCGGACATCGTGCTGCCCGCGTGCACCTATCTCGAGAAGACCGACCTGCTCTCGTCGAACAACTACTACCTGCAGTACATGCCGAAGGTGATCGAGCCGCTCTGGGAGTCGAAGTCGGACCTGGAGGCGATCACGCTCGTCGCGGACAAGATGGGCTACGGCCGCTACTTCGACAAATCGGCGGACGAGTACCTGCACGAGATCCTGCACATCGGCGATCCGAAGGCGGACGCGAACGTCAACGGGCTGACCTGGAAGCAGTTGACCACGTCGGCGCCGCACCTGAACACGCCGACGGTTCCGTACGTCCCGTTCTTCGACAAGAAGTTCCCGACCAAGTCAGGACGGATCGAGTTCTACGTCGAGCTGCTGATCCCCTACGAGCAGCAGCTACCCGGCTACAAGCCGCAACTCGAGGCCTACAGGGAGAACCCGCTGGCGAAGAAGTATCCACTCACCTTCCTGTCCACACACACGCGTTTCCGCACGCATTCACAGTTCGTGAACCTGCCCTGGTTGAAGGAGATCAACAACGGCGGACAGGGCTTTCTCGAGATCAACCCGCTCGACGCGGCAGCCCGCGGGATCAATGACGGCGACGTGGTCAAGGTCTTCAACGACCGCGGCTTCCTGAAAGTGCGCGCGCGGCTCACCGAGGGGATCAAGCCCGGCGTCGTCAACTGCTACCAGGGCGGCTGGGACACGATCAAGGTGAAGCACTACATCGAAGGCCACCCGAACAACCTCACCCACCAGATCGCCAACCCGGTCCAGTCGGTGATCCCGAACTTCCGATCGAACGCGGCCTACTACGACTGCCTGGTGCAAGTGCAACGGGAAGGAGCGTGATCGGCGATGGCCGCCACCGAAACACCCAAGAAGTGGGGAATGGTCGTCGACCAGAACCGCTGCATCGGTTGCTGGACGTGCGCACTCGGCTGCAAGGAGGTCAACAACGAGCCTCTCGGCTTCTTCTGGAACCGCATCCTCACGACCGCGCCGGGCGACACGACAGGCGAAACTTCGAACACGCTCAGCGCGCCGGCAAGCGACAACATCGACGTCCCCAGCGGAACCTTCCCCGACGTGTCGATGGCCTACTTGCCTGTGGCCTGCCAACACTGCGAGGACGCGCCCTGCGTCAAGGTGTGCCCGGTCGGAGCGACCTTCCGCCGCGACGACGGTGTCGTGCTCGTCGACTACGAGCGCTGCATCGGCTGCCGCTACTGCATCGCCGCCTGCCCCTACGGGATCAGAGTCTTCAACTGGGGCGACGCGCAGCAGCCCGTCGACTTCACGATCGGCTACGGCAAGGACTACAGAACCAGCGACGACAGGCTCGTCTTCACACCAGACCGGCCACGCGGCGTCGTCGAGAAATGCACTCTCTGCGTCGAGTTGATCGATACGGGCGAAGAACCATTCTGCGTCCAGGTCTGCCCGGTCGGGGCCCGCATCTTCGGCGACCTCAACGACCCCGAGAGCGAGGTCAGCCGGCTCGTCGAGCAAGGAGGCGCGACCGAGCTGCTGCCCGACCTCGGCACCGACCCGCGCGTCGCCTACGTCCCCGTCGAACGCAAGGAAGGGAGCGTCTGATGGCCACCCGCGTCGAAAGCATCGCCCCACGGCCACACCGCCTCGGCGGGGCGAGCACCGCCTGGATCGCGCTCCTGGGGATCCTCGTCTTCTGGGGCCTCGCCGCCTGGATCTACCAGCTGACCCAAGGGCTGATCGCCACCGGCATGCGCGACGTCGTCTCCTGGGGCCTCTACATCTTCACCTTCGCCTTCTTCGTCGGCCTCTCCGCCGGCGGACTGATCGTCGCCTCCGGCGCCGAGGTCTTCGGCGTCCGCAGCCTCATGCCGCTGTCACGGCTCGGCGTCATGACCGCCGCCGCCTGCGTACTGGTCGCGGCGATGACGATCATCCCCGACCTCGGCAACCCGCAGCGCGTCTGGGAGCTCTTCCGCTACCCGAACTGGTCCTCGCCGCTGGTCTGGGACGTTCTGATCATCATCGTCTACTTCCTCTTCGCCGTCACCGACTTGGCGGTGATGACACGACGCGGAACCGAACCATCGCTACGAGCACGGCGACTGCGCACCCTCGCCTACATCGGCCTGCCGGCCGCAGTCCTCCTGCATTCGATCACCGCGTGGATCTTCGGCCTGCAGATCTCACGGCCCTGGTGGAACACCGCCCTGATGGCGCCGCTGTTCGTCACCTCCGCGATCCTCTCCGGCACCGCGCTCGTCACGCTCGTCGCGCTCGCCGCCCAGCGCTTCGACCGCTTCGAACTCCAACCCGAGACACGCAACGCGCTCTGCGGCCTGATGGCGGCGGCGGTCGCCGTCGACCTGTTCCTGGTCGGCTCCGACTACATCACCATCCTCTGGGGCAACGTCCCCCGCGACCGCGCTGCGCTCGACATCGTCCTGCCCGGCGGCTCCTGGCAGTGGTTGTTCTGGCTCGAATGGGTCATCGGTGGCATCGTCCCCTTCGTCCTGTTCGTCGTCCCGCGCTTCCGCGCCCGGCCGCTTCTCGTCGCCGTCGCCTCGCTGCTCGTGATGGTCGGCGTCTACGCCTTCCGGATCGAACTCGTCGTCGGCGGCATGCTGCGACCACTGCTCCACTTCGCCCCCGGCAACGCGATTGGCAGCTACCGGCTCGGCGCCGCCTCGTTCCAGTTCGACGGCATCTACCACCCGACCTGGGTCGAGTACGCGATCGTCACCGGCCTCGTCGCCTTCCTCGCCCTGCTGATCACCGTCGGCTACCGGCGGCTGCGCATGCTCGCAGCAGAAGTCCTGTGAGCCATCCGGCCGAGCTGCTGGCGCACTGGTGGAGCCGGCCCGCACCCGAAGAGCGAAGCTGGTGGGCCGAGACGTGGGACGCCGCCCTCGAATCGGACCGGCTGCCCACGACGAGCCTCGTCGCAGACCTCCGTGCCGCCTTCGACAACTCGAACGAAGCCGAGTTGCTGGAGGAGTACGAGCGGCTGTTCGTCGGCCCCGGTCGCACTCCCTGCCCTCCCTACGAGTCGCTCTGGCGTGACGGCCGGCCGAGACTCGAGCAAGGCAGGGTGATGGGAAGCGCGGCTGCCGAGGCAGCCGCGCTCTACCGTCGACTCGGTCTCCGGCTCCGCCCCGGCGCCCACGAGCTGCCCGATCACATCGCGATCGAGTGGGAAGCGCTCGCCTATGCGATCGAACGGAACGCGGATGAGCACGCGACGCAGCTCCTGCGGCAGCATCTCGCCCGCTGGATGGCCGGCTTCTGCGCCGCCGTCGCGAACGAAACGACTCATCCGTTCTACCGAGCGCTCGCCCAGCTCACCCCCACGTGGACCGCCGCGCTCGCGGCATGACGCGCACCGCCATCCTCCTCTGCAGCCGGGCCGGCCTCGACAGACTGCCGGAAGGCGCTCCCGGCATGCTCGTCGAAGACCTGTGCCACGCGCCGACAGCCGCGACCCAGGCACTACGCAACCTCGGCGCAACCCGGGTCGTGCTCGGCCTCTGCGACCACCGCGCGAGTCGTGAGTTGCTCGCCGCGCTTCGCCGGGCAGGCGCCGAACCCTTCGGAATCGAAACGGTCGACATCAAGGGATCGGACGAGCCGCTGCGCTTGCTCGCGGCCGCGGCGGCAAAGCTGGCACGACTCCCACCCGACGAGCCGGCTCGCCCGCTGCTTTCCACAGAGGCGCTCAGCCGGCGGGCGCTCTTCACCCGCGACGCCGTGCTCGACCAGGCTCCCGTCGCAGTCATCGACAAGGACGCCTGCGTCGGCAGCCTCCGCTGCGGGCTCTGCGCCGCAGCATGCTCCAGCGCCGCAATCGACTCCAGCAACCCGTACCCGCGAGTCGATATCTCCGCCTGTAGCGCCTGCGCCGACTGCATCCGCCCCTGTCCTACGGGCGCGATCCATCTTTCCGGTGCCGCCCCGGCGCAACTGGAAGCCCAACTCGAACAACTCCTCGAATTCGCCGACGGCATCGTGCTCGCCTGCGAGAACGCCGATGCCGTCACTGTCCCGGCCGGCTGGGCGCTGGTCACGCTGCCCACGCTCGCGCTGGTCACCCCGGGCTGGATCCTTCAGATCCGCACGCGCGGACGCGAAGTCGAGCTGCTCCGCTGCGACGGCACGTGCTGTTCGGGAAGCACGCCCGGCGCGGCATTCGTCGAGCGGCTCCTCGGTGACCGTCACTGGTCACCGCAGCCGGCGCCCTCGCCTCTCCGGCTCGGCGAGCCGACCGCAACCGTCGAGGCTCTCCGACTGATCGACGCAACCGCCTCGACGCCGACGATCGAAGCTGCGGAGTCCCCGCTGGGACTTCTCACACTCGAGGCCGACCGCTGCACACTCTGCGGCGCCTGCGCCACAAGCTGCCCAACAGATGCGCTGGGATTCGTCGACAAGGAAGACGAGACGCTGCTGTGCTACGCACACGTCGCCTGTACCGGATGCGGGAGATGCGTCGGCGTCTGCCCCGAGGACGCACTCGAACTGACGCGCGGCATCAGCCCCGCTCTGCTGCAAGGAGGCAAACAGCCCCTGCTCCGCGCACCGCGCGAGGCCTGCTGCGAATGCGGAGCGCCGCTGCCGCCGCTGCCGCTGCGCAAACGGCTCCGCGAGCTGCTCCCCGACGTGGCAGGATCACCACTCAGCATGTGCGCCGTCTGCGCCAGACGCACGAGGCAATCCGAGCTTGATCCGCCGCGTGCCCTGGTGACGGATCGAATCTGAGACACCTGCGACCGGAAGGAATGGCTGCCATGGCCAAGACCAGAGCCGAACTCGTCGATGGACTCGCCGAACAGGCCGGCGTGCCATCGCTGACCGCCGCCGAAACCGAATCGATCCTCGCACTCGCCGCCGTCGCCGCACACGGCACCGGCGACCGGACGAGCGCGCCGCTCGTCTCCTTCCTCGCCGGCATCGCGGCCGCGGGCGCCGCTGATCGGGCCCAATCGCTCGACACGTTCCGCCGGCTCACCGCCGAACTCGCGCCGGACGAGTAAACCGGTCTGATTCCGGCGGCTCGAACCGGCGTGAAAGGCCGGGGGCGTCGTGCGCACGCCAAGCTCTGCATGCGGTATGGGTGTAACACACCCAAACTGCTATCGTGGCGTCGTGAAGACCATTCAGATCCGAAACGTCCCCGACGACGTCCACCGCGCGCTACGCACGCGCGCCGCGGCCGCCGGCGTGTCGCTCTCCGATTTCGCGTTGACCGAACTCGAACGCGTGGCCCGGCACCCACCGGTGGCCGACCTACTGAGCCGCGCCCGCTCGCGTTCCGGGGGTGCGAGCAGGGACTCGATCGTCAGCGCCGTTCGCGCCGGTCGCGACCGCGACTGACAGCCACCGGTGCTCGTCGTCGACACCTCGGCCGTGCTCGCCGCGCTGGTCGGGCGCCGGCAGGCTGCGGAGCTGGTCGAGCATCTGGCACAGGACGGCGACCTGCACGCCCCACACCTGATCGACACCGAAGTCCTCCACACGCTCCGCCGGCTGACGATCACCGCAGAGATCAGCGAGGACCGCGCGACCGACGCGCTCGGCGACTTCGCCGAGCTTGCCCTCGTGCGCTATCCGCACCAGCCGCTCAGCGGCCGCGTCTGGGAGCTACGCCACAACCTCACCGCCTACGACGCCACCTTCGTCGCGCTCGCCGAGGCGCTCGGGGCGCCGCTCGTCACCTGCGACGCACGCCTCGCCTCCGCGCCGGCACACCGAGCGGTCGTCGCGCTGTTCGAGCACTGACACCGCGCCCCTCGGGCGGCGCCCTGAAACGCCGCCGCGGCACGCGAACTTCGTGAGGTCCGCGCCGTCGGGAAGAAGTCGTTCCCTCCCGTGGCGCTCGAGGTTCGGCTGTGCGTTTGTTGATCATTTGTTCGGATTGACCGGCAGGCCGTTTAGCGAGACGCGCGTGGGTCAGACGAGAGGCATGTAAGGCTCGCCGCTTACGGGAGGGGCCGGGCGGAACGAGGCTTACGCTCCCGGGCCGGACAGTGACCTCACTGCACCCGAACTCCCTGCACGGAACTGCCCGGCTCGGGAGATTGGCGGCCGTCTATTCCCCCGCACTCCGGCGAGAGCGGACGCTCGAAAGCAAGACAGGCGAATACGCGGTTCGTCACAGAACGGGATTCCCGCCGGTGACGGGGTAGGCGCCGCCGGACATGTAGCCGGCCTCGTCGGAGGCAAGCAGGATGTAGATCGGTGCGAGCTCCGCCGGCTGCGCGGGACGGCCGAGCGGTACTTGCTTGCCGAACTCGGCGACCTGGTCGGGCGGCATCGTCGAAGGGATCAGGGGCGTCCAGACGGGACCGGGCAGGACCGAGTTGACGCGGATCCCGCGATCGCCGAGGAGCTGCGCGAGGCCCGCAGTGAAGTTCGCGATCGCACCCTTCGTCGTCGCATACGGCAGCAACGTGGGCTTCGGCTGGTCGACGTTCACCGAGGCGGTGTTGATGATCGACCCACCGGGCCGCATGTGCGGCACCGCAGCCTTGCAGAGATGGAACATCGCCGTGATGTTCGTCCGGAAGTGCCGATCCCACTCGTCGTCGGGAATCTCCTCCAGATCCGAGTACGTGCGTTGCAGCGCGGCATTGTTGACCAATACGTCGATCCGGCCGAAGGCACGTACCGCCTCGTCGATCACGCGGCGGCAGTGAGCAGGATCGGCCAGGTCGCCGCGGACGAGCGGCGCCTGACGGCCCTCCTTGTCGATCCATCTGGCCGTCTCGGCAGCGTCCCCATCCTCCTCCAGGTATGCGATCAGGACGTCAGCACCCTCACGGGCAAACGCGATCGCGACCGCACGACCGATACCGCTGTCAGCACCAGTGATCACCGTCTTCTTGCCCTGCAAGCGCCCGTGGCCGACGTACGACTGCTCACCGTGGTCAGGAACCGGATCCATCAACTCGGTCAGGCCCGGTGGAGACTGCTGCTGCTCCGTCACGCTCTCAGCCATCTGCATCACCCTTCGTCTCGGAGGTCTCCGTCGGTCTCGTGTCTCTCCCGGCCGCCCCGGCACAAACACCCAAGCTGTCCCGTCCGCTGCGGCTCAGTCGACGAGTCGTCCCTTCCGTGACAGGCGCATTGCTCGAAGTCGGCCGAAGAGCGGTGGTGAGTCCCAGGCCGGCTCGCCCTCCTCCTGCCACCTGTCGAGGTCCGGGCGCTGCAGGCCCCGCTCACCCGTCCCGTACAGCACGACTGCGGCCGCGACTCCCGCAACGCAGACGGCAAGGCAGATCCAGACGGCGTCGGCGACCCCGGCGCTCTTCTCCGGGGCGAGTGCCCCGGCGAGGTAGACGACGACCGGGCCGAAGAGAAACGCGGTGACGCCGCGCAACAACTCGATCAGTGCGAAAACACGCTGGATCTGGCGGGACGACAACGAGAATCCGGCGATGAAGAGGCCGGGCGACACGGCCGCACCGACGCCGAGGCCGAGCAGGCCCGCCCCGGTCGCGACGCGGGCGTCGCCTCCTGCCGCGACCTCCGTCAGGACGCCCGCCGCCACGGCCAGCACGACGAGACCCGAGACCGCATACGCCGGCGTCAGGCGCGTGCGGAAGACCGCGCCGAACACGCCGGCCGTCAGCACGGCAGCGCCCACCTCGGGCAAGAAGAGCAGTCCGACGTGCGCCGGGTCACGGCGTTCGAGTGCGGTCAGGGAAAGGTCCATCAGCCCGAACGCGGCCGCGCTCGCCGACAGGGCGACGACGATGCCGATGATCGGGAAGGTCGTGGCCAGCTGCTCCACCGGCATCAGAGGGTTCTTCTTCCTGTACTGGCGGACGATCAGCACGATCACCGCGCCCAACCCGGCGAAAAGGGTGACCAGCGCAAGCACAGTCGCCCGCTTGTGGATCTCGAGCTCGGCCGCGCCGAAGAACGCGGCCGTGCAACCGCCGGCGGCGAGCGCGAGCGCGGCCCAGTCCCACGGCGCGCCTCTGTCCTGCGCGGCCACATCCTCGTAGGTGAGGAGCGCGAAGATCCAGGCGACGAGCCCGATCCCGGCGACGATCCAGAGCAGCACTCTCCAGTCTTTCGCCGCCGCCGCGAACGCGCCGACCGAAGGGCCGGCTGCAACCGCGCCGAAGATGCAGAGGTTCATGATCACGCCCGTAGACGCGACCTTGTCCACCCCGAATCCGGTCACGAGCGGCGGGACCGCCGCGATCAGCATCAGGCTCGTGCAGAGACCTTCGAGCACGAACGCGGCGATAAAGAGGCCGCGTGTCGGCGCCCACGCCGCGATCACAGCAGCGGCGACGAACATCGTCACGTAGACCAGAAGCATCCGTCGCTGGGGCAGGTGTTGCGCGAGCTGGACCGAGATCACGGTCCCGATCGCGTAGCCCGCATCCGACATCGCCGTCGTCAATTCGAGAGCGCCCCGGCTGAGGTGCAGATCCTTGCCGATCAACCTCAGCAAAGGTTCGAGCGCGCCCGCCAGAACGAGAAACGGCACGAGCGAACAGACGACGAGCGCGACGGCGGCGCTGTAACGACCGGCAAGCGGCCCCTTCCGATTCACCGAGTCGGTCTAACCGCGAGCGCCGGGCGGAAACGGCACGTGGGCGACCACCGCGAGAAGACACCCGTGCCGGCGAGTCGGTTTCCGCGTACCCGCCAACGGTTACCAGCGGTCCCAGGTTGAGGACCGCCCCGGAAACGGCGCAGCACGGCGAGATCTCGTTGTGCGTCAACGGAATCGAGCACACGTTGACGGTCGACACGCGCACGTCGCTACTCGATCTGCTGCGGGAGCGGCTCGGCTTGACCGGAGCGAAGAAAGGTTGCGACCACGGCCAGTGCGGCGCCTGCACGGTCCTGATCGACGGGCGGCGGGCGAATGCCTGCCTCGCGCTCGCGGTCGCGCACAGCGGGTCGACCATCGCCACCGTCGAAGGTCTCGCAGCGGAACGCGAGCTGCATCCGCTGCAGCGCGCGTTCATCGAGCACGACGCGTTTCAGTGTGGCTACTGCACGCCCGGCCAACTCTGCTCCGCCGCCGGGATGTTGGAAGAACTGCGGGCCGGCCGGCCGAGCGCCGTCACGGACACCGACCCGGTGCTGAGCGCCTCCGAAGTGCGGGAGCGGATGAGCGGCAACATCTGCCGTTGCGGCGCCTATTGCAACCTCGTGCAGGCAATCCTCGAGGCAGGTCGATGAGACCGTTTCGGTACGGGCGTGCCGCGGATGCGGCGGAAGCTCTGGCGCTTGCGACGGCGCCCGAGGCGAAGTTCCTCGGCGGAGGCACGAACCTCGTCGACCTGATGCGGCTCGGCGTCGAGCAGCCGGCGTTCCTCGTCGACGTCGCGCGGATCGACGACCGGATCGAGGAGACGGCGGAAGGCGGCCTGCGGATCGGCGCCGGCGTCCGCAACAGCGACCTCGCGGCCGACGCGCGTGTCCGAGCGCGCTACCCGGTCCTCTCCTCCGCCCTCCTCCAGGGCGCCTCCGGTCAGCTGCGCAACCTCGCAACGACCGCGGGCAACCTGCTGCAGCGCACCCGCTGCAGCTACTTCCAGGACGTGACGAGGCCCTGTAACAAGCGCGCTCCCGGCTCCGGCTGCCCGGCCCGGGAAGGCGAGCACCGCAACTTCGCGATCCTCGGCTGGTCGTCCGAGTGCGTCGCAACCCACCCGTCCGACATGGCGGTCGCACTCGCCGCCCTCGACGCGATCGTCGAGACCTCGAATCGCTCGCTCCCCCTCCTCGATCTGCATCGGCTGCCGGACAACGAGCCGGAGCGGGACACTGTGCTCGAACAGGGAGAGCTGATCACCGCCGTCCGGCTGCCGCCGCTTCCGTTCGCACGACGATCGCGGTACAGCAAGGTGCGCGAACGGGCATCGTTCGCTTTCGCGGTCGTCTCGCTTGCCGCGGCACTCGATCTGGAGGACGGCATCGTGAGGGACGCCCGCCTCGCCCTCGGCGGGGTCGCGCACAAGCCCTGGCGAGCACAGCGGGCCGAGGAGGTGCTGCGCGGCGAGCCCGCGACCGCGGACAGCTTCACTCGGGCCGCCGAGACGGAGCTCGCACAGGCACGTCCTCTCCGGGACAACGGCTACAAGATTCACGTCGCACGAAACCTGATCGTGCGCACGCTGTCGGAGCTCGCATGACGGTGGTATCCCGGTCGCTCGGCGTAGCGCTCGACCGGATCGAGGGTCGCGAGAAGGCCACCGGCGAAGCGCGCTACGCGAACGAGCACCTCCACGAGGATGTCGCGCACGCGGCGGTCGTCCAGTCGACGATCGCGAAAGGCACGATCCGCTCGGTCGACGCCTCGGCCGCGCTGGCCGTGCCGGGCGTGCTCACCGTCCTTTCGTGCGCGAACGCGCCGAGGCTCCAGGCGCATGACGAAGAGCTCGCCCTCCTCCAGTCGCACCGCGTCTCCTATCGTGGGCAGATCGTCGCGGCCGTCGTCGCCGAGACGATCGAGGTCGCACGACAAGCGCAGCGCCTCGTGCAGATCGAGTACGAGCAGGAGCCGCACGACGTCGAGCTTCGTGCCGACCATCCGCGGCTCTACAGACCCGAACGGGTCAACCCGAGTTACGAGACGGACACCGAGCAGGGGGCCCCCGACGGCGCGCTCACGGCTGCGCCGTTCAGCGTCGACGTCACCTACGAGACGCCCTCGTTCCACAACAACCCCATGGAGCCGCACGCCGCAACCGCCGTGTGGGACGGCGGCGACACCCTGACCGTCTACGACTCGACTCAGGGATCCGCTCCCGCGAGACAGACGATCGCCCGCGTCCTCGGTATCGACCCGGAGTGCGTCCGAGTCGTCGCCCCGCACGTCGGCGGCGGCTTCGGCTCGAAAGGTGACGTCAGGCCGCCGGCCCTCCTCGCCGCGATGGCCGCACAGGTCGTCGGCAGACCGGTCGCGTGTTCCTTGACGCGTCAGCAGATGTTCGACGTCACCGGCTACCGGACGCCGATGATTCAGCGGGTGCGCCTCGGCGCTCGATCGGACGGACGGCTGACTGCGATCGTCCACGACGTCGTCGAGCAGACCTCGACGCTCGAGGAGTTCGCCGAACAGACCGCGGTCGTGACGCGCATGATGTACGCGAGCCCGAACCGCCGCACCACCCATCGGCTCGTCAGGCTCGACGTACCGACGCCGTCCTGGATGCGCGCGCCGGGTGAGTGCCCCGGCATGTACGCACTCGAAGCTGCACTGGACGAGCTCGCGATCGCGCTCGAGCTCGACCCGATCGAGCTCCGGATCCGTAACGAGCCGGACGTCGACCCCGAGACCGGCCACCCCTTCTCCAGCCGCAGCCTCGTCGCATGCCTGCGCGAAGGGGCCGCACGGTTCCGGTGGGCCGACCGTGACCCCACACCCGGCGCCCGCCGTGACGGTCGGTGGCTCGTCGGGACGGGCGTCGCCGCCTCCACCTATCCCGCCCGGATGCGCCCTTCAGAGGCGCTCGCCCGCCGCGAGCCGGGCGGCCGCTTCCTCATCCAGGTGGCCGCAGCCGACATCGGAACCGGCGCCCGCACGGCGCTCACCCAGATCGCCGCCGACACCCTCGAGGTCGAACCCGAGAGGGTTCGCCTGGAGATCGGCGACAGCGCCTACGGCACAGCACCGGTCGCCGGCGGCTCCGCCGGCACTGCCTCCTGGGGCACCGCCGTTCACCTCGCCTGTCGCCGACTCCTCGACTCGGACGAAACCGAAGCGCGGATCTCGAGCGAAGACACGGTGGAAAAGCGGGAGCCGTACTCGCGGCACGCGTTCGGCGCACAGTTCGTCGAGGTCAGGGTCGATACCGAGACCGGCGAGATCCGTGTTCCCCGAATCCTCGGCGTCTTCGCGGCCGGCACGATCGTCAATCCCAAGACCGCCCGCTCCCAGTTCATCGGCGGCATGACAATGGGCCTGGGCATGGCGCTGCTCGAGGAAGGCATCCTCGACCCGCACTTCGGCGACGTGGTCAACCATGACCTCGCCCAGTACCACGTCCCCGTCTATGCAGACATCGAGGAGATCGACGCGGTCTGGATCGACGAACACGACCCGCATCTGAACCCGATGGGCAGCAAGGGCATCGGCGAGATAGGCATCGTCGGCACCGCAGCCGCAGTCACCAACGCGGTCCATCACGCCACCGGCATCCGGTTCCGCCGCCTGCCCATCCGCCTCGACCAGGTCGTCGAGGCGTGGCACGGCTCTGAGTGAGTTGACTGCTCTCACGGCGAACGTACTCTGAGGCGCTGTGGTTCGACGTGTCATGCAGACTCGACTCGCGACAACCGTCCTCGCCCTCGTCGCACTCTTGCTCGCTGCTGCGAGCGCCTCGTCTGCGAGTCCGGCGCCGACTCCGGGCGCGGTCTACCGAACGCTTGCGAACCCCGCGACCTGGCGAGCACCGCCACGGCCTTACCACTACGTCAGCGTGGGCACCTTCGGGCGGCTGACTCGGTTCGGAGTGGGGACTGCCTTGGTGGAGTACGCGCACAGTGGCGCAAACACGCACGCTCCAACGGAGAGGTCCGCCGTCGTGGTCGAAGTCATCGAATCGCCTCGCCGTGCTCAATCCTGGCTGACGAGCATCAAGGCCAAGAACGGCGCGACGGCCATCCCCTCGACCCCGGTCTACCGCTGGGTCACGGCCGTTACGGGCGGATACGAACCGAATATGGCCATGCGAGTCGGCTTCGTGGTGGTGATAGCAACGGGCGAGAAGACGCGACAGCGTCCTCCACGGGCAGCGTGGAAACTGGTCAGAACGCTGCTCGCGTTTGCCACCGCACGTTCACGCGCCGCCCAGCGGTGACTGCCGAGCACGTGCGCTCGTAACCTGCGCCGCACGATTCGCCTCAGCACCTTGACACCGAGCGCCACCGCCAGGGCAACGCTCGGCTGGATGAAGGCGGTTAGAGCCCGGTGAGTCGCTCGCGGGCGTGCCGGGCGAGTGGGATGTTCTTCTTCTGCGCGTAGCGCTCCGCTGCTTCGCTCAGGGCGGTGGCGGCTTCCCGGCGTCGGCCGCCGGCCAATAGCACTTCGGCGAGGTCGTGACGGGTGTCGCCTTGGAAGTTGAGTCCGTCAGTTGTGTCGCTGATCGCGACTGCTTCACGGGCCAGCCGTTCGGCTTCTTCGTGATTTCCCTGGCGGACGATTACGAGAGCTTCGACCTGTCGCCAGAGCATTTGCGTGACGGCATCTTGAGGGTCGCCGAGTTCGCGTCCCGCACGCGCAAGCGGCATTGCCTCGCCGTGGCGACCGAGTATGCAGAGCGTGCGACCGAGTCGCGGCGCGTAGGTTGAAAGCAGCGCCCGCTGGTCGTGTTCCTCGAGCGCAGAACAGAGGACCTCGAGACGATTGGCGGCATCGGCATGATCTCCGGCGAGGGCAGCGATCTCGGCGACGAACCACTCCCCCATTGGGTCGCCGGCCCTTTCCCGCCACTGTTCGCTTTGCTCCAGCGCCAGCGGCCATGCTTCGTCGAAGCGGTCAAGCATCGCCAAGAGCCAGGCACGGCAGAGCTGCAGAAGGGGCGACCTGACCTCGAGCGGGAGAGCGTCGAGCCGTCGCAGTGCCTCGTCGGCTGGAGACGAGCCGAGCACCAGACCGCCCTCGAGTGCGAAATGCTGCAAGTGCCCGGTCAGGCGCGAGTACCGGATTGCCTTTTCCGCTGCCAGCGCCATCTCTTCCCACTGGCCTCGCATATTGGCGACGCCGTAGGCAAGCCCGTGCCAGGCGAGTGAGAGCCCACGTTGGTCGTCCGCCTCCTCGAGCAGAGGCAGCGCCGCGAGCGCAAGCGCCTCCACCTCGTCAGGAGTGGACTCGCCGACCTCTTCAGCGTGCAAGGCCACAATCACCCGGGCGAGCGCTTCGCCGGTTGCGTCGCCCGTGGCAGCAGCACGCTCGGCGGCCGCTCGACTGATCGCGAGCGCTCGTCGTGGGTCACGGCCGTGCGCGTGGGCAAGGTCGAGCTCCAGATGCACGTCGAGCCGAAGCGGCCGCGTCAGCAAAAGCGCACGCTCGATCAAGTTCGCGGCCGCCCGGATGTCGTCCCTCGACAAGGCACGGCGGCCTGCGACCGCCAGCCGCTCGCCGGCCGCAACCGCGAGTTCCACGTCGGACCTCCCAAGTTCGTCGAGGTAGCGCGCGGCTTGCTCGAGGTGATAGCCAAGAATCTCGTCGAGCTCGACGAGACTCCCACCGTGTTGTTCGAGCCAGCTGGCGAAGCGTCGGTGCAGCATGGCTCGGGTCGCCTTGGGAAGAGCGTCGTAAGCGGCATCGCGGATGAGTAGATGCCGAAAGCGGTAGGCGTCGTCACCGGGGAGTTGTGGGCGGTCCGGCCGGACGAGCTCCTTGCGCACCAAGGCGACGAGCCGTTGGTCGACAGAGGCGTCGCCGTCGGCGAGTGCGGCAACTGCGCCGCGGTGGAAGATGCGTCCCTCGACCGAGCCGTGCTCGAGAACGGTCCGCTCGCCCGCATCGAGCTGGTCGAGGCGCGCGGCCAGCAGCGCCTGGATCGTAGGCGGCACCGCGACCTCGCCCGGCCCGGAGTCGCGGACGAGCCCAAGCATCTCCTCAAGGAACAACGGATTCCCTTCCGCCACCTCCACGATCCGATCGTGCAGCCCGCTGGGCACGTAGCCGAGCTCGGCCAACAGCTTCTCTGTCTCGGCCGCGTCGAGCGGCTCGAGCAGGACGGACGTTGCGTTCCATTTCCCTCCGCCCCACGACGGCCGTCGCTCGATCAGTTCGGGCCTGGCCATGCAAAGCAACAGGATCGATGCGGCGCGCGCGAGGTCGGCCACGTGCTCGACAAGCTCGAGCAGCGTCTCCTCCGCCCAATGCAAGTCGTCAAACACGACCACGAGCGCCCGCTCTTGCGCCTCCTGCTCCAACAGCTTGCGAAAACCCCAGGCGATCTCCTCCGCCGACGCCGGCATGTCGGTCTCGCCCAGCAGCGAGCGCAGCGGCCGCGCAGCATCGCCCGCCGGGAATCTGTCCAACTGCTTCAGGATCTCCACCACCGGCCAGTACGTGATCCCCTCGCCGTACGAGAGGCAGCGCCCACGGACGACGAGCGCGTCGAGTGGAGTGATGAACTCAGCCGCCAACCGCGACTTCCCGACACCGGCCGAGCCCAGAATCGTGAACAGCTGACAGGAGCGGTCTTCCCGCGTACGCGCGAAGGCAGCACGCAACCCCTGCAGCTCACGATCGCGGCCGACCATCGGCGTCGCGAAGCGCCGCTCGAGCTCACCGACAGCAGCCTGCAACGGGAACGCCGGCTGCGGCGCCGACTTTCCCTTCAGCTCCAGCCGCCGTTCCTCCCCGACCTCCACCGCCGACCGCACCAGCCGCAGCGTCTCTGCGCCGACCAAGATCTCCCCGGGCGCCGCCGCCTGCTCCAGTCGAGCAGCCACGTTTACGGCGTCGCCCGTCGCCAACCGCTCCATCGTCCCCGTCACGACCTCACCGGTGTTGACGCCAATCCGGCCGTTGATCCCCAAGGAGGGAAACGCGTGGCGCATCTCGAGCGCGGCGCGACACGCCCGCAGAGCGTCGTCCTCGTGGACGACCGGCACCCCGAAAACCGCCATCACTGCGTCACCGATGAACTTCTCCACCACGCCGCCATGCGACTCGACGATCTCCTTCATCCGCTCGAAGTAGCCGGCAAGGAGCCCGCGCAACGCCTCCGGGTCAGTCGACTCCCCCAGCTGGGTCGAACCCGTCACATCGCAGAAGACGACAGTGACCGTCTTCCGCTGCTCGCGCGGCTCCAGAGCAGCCAACGGCGCCGCGCACGCGTTGCAAAACCTCGCACCCTCCGGGTTCGACTGACCGCAAGCAGCACAAACCGGCACACGCGCGAGTCTAGGCTCCTCCCGCGGGAGTCACTAGCCCCGCGCCGCCCCCACACCGGACCAGACAGCTGATCCGCACGCTCGCAGCCGGCCGTCTCCCGCCCGAGTCGATGGCAGAACATGTCGACGCCGACGCGCTCGCACGCCACCTCTACACGGCCGAGCACAGCGATCCGGAGCTGATCATCCGCACCAGCGGTGAAATGCGGCTGAGCGGCTTCCTGCCCTGGCAGAGTCACAGCGAGTTCTATTTCACCGACGTGTACTGGGCGGCCTTTCGGGAGATTGACTTCCTACGCGCCATCCGCACCTTCCAGGCCCGTGAACGACGCTTCGGCCGCTGACAGATGACAGCGAGGCGACTGCAACCCGCGGCTGTCCGCAGCCACGCCGAGCGGCTGGCCGGCCGCGACGGCTACTTCGAACCCGACAGCGTCATCCGGCGGGTCGGCAACACGCCGGTCACACCGTTCCTCGGTGGCGGAACCGCCGTGCTGCTCCAGGTCGCTCACCCGCTGGTCGCCGCTGGTGTCGCCGCCCACTCCGACTACCGCAAGGACCTGTGGCGTCGACTCGGCAGGACACTGCGTGCGCTCTACCTGATCACCTTCGGAAACAAGCAGGAAGCAAGACAGGCAGCGGCCGCCGTACAGGCCGTCCACCGCCACATCCACGGTGCGACCACCAGCCGGCTAGGCCCGTATCCGGCCGGCACCAGATACTCAGCGGAAGACCCGCAACTCCAGCTCTGGGTGCACGCCACCCTCGTGTACGCCTCCCTCTCCGCGTACCAACGGTTCGAGCATGCGCTCTCGGCTGCCGAACAGGAGCGCTACTACCGGCAGATGACGACCGTCGCCCAGCTCTTCGGCGTCCCCGCCGAGATCATCCCGCCGCGGCTCGCCGACTTCCACGAATGCTTTCACGCGCAGATCGAGAGCGAGCACATCTGCGTCACCGGAATAGCACGCGACATCGCACAGGTCATCCTCGATGCCCCACTCCCCGCCCCATTACGGCTGATCGCTCCCGCACATCGACTCGCGACCACCGCCCAACTGCCACCAGAGGTCCGCAAGCAATACGGACTCCGCTGGACACAACGACAAGCACTCACCCTGCCGATCGCCGCCCACTCACTGCGACTCACCGCCACACCACTCCTCCTCGCCGCATCACACCTACGACGCAACCCCCTCAGCGCTGCCGCATGACCTATCCCCTTAGACCGTCTAACGAAAAGCAGGGACCCGTGTCTGGCTGGCGAAGGGGGGTGCCGTCAACCTCGTCGGGGAGGATGAGAGCGATGGCGCAGCCGTTGGTCAGCGATGAGTTGTGGGG